>ENA-UOTX01000723-UOTX01000723.1-compost-metagenome-genome-assembly--contig:-NODE-723-length-32024-cov-30.162081_pt1 | contig 32024 bp, 29 predicted proteins | sample MGYA00238143_ERZ746982 | MGnify/ENA primary metagenome ERZ746982 (study PRJEB28758, sample SAMN06268862) | compost metagenome | isolation source: single cell | place: USA: California, Emeryville, Joint... | reverse complement strand
TTTCACACTGATTTGAGGAAAGTTGGCTGGAGATTGGAGGAAAGAAAAGATGTTCAAAATTTGGCCGTGCTTGAAAACCTTTTGGGATCCAAGATTACCTTTTTAACGATTTTGCATAAGAGGGATCAATTTGAGTCAAGTTCCCCTTTTGAAAATAAGCTTTTCTTTCTAAAACAGGGATGGTCCTGGAATTTAGCTAGAGGAATAAGTTAGGAAATCTGACTCTGAATTTGTGTAGTCGAGTAGAATTGAGGGGGCCAATGATTGAGTGAAAAATTCAATTTCTAAGAGAATCAGAGGGATATCTATTTGATCGAGCCCCAAATCCGAACTTCAACAGTCTCTCTTTTATTTATCCATGGCACTGAAATTCTTTTTAAACTTTCCTTAATAATGGAAACATTTTAATTTTTTTTTGAATTTTGGAAAAGAACAGCTTATTCCAGGGTTGAGAAACCTTGTCTCCAAATAGACTTGCAATAATTTTCTGCAGAAATTCTATCGAATCCGATAATTTCGGCATTATTTTTTGCATTTTTGAGATTCGAGTCATTTTTCGTGTTCAACTTTTTTTGGCTTCAGTCTTTTGAATCTTCGATGATTTTGAGTGCGTGAAAATTTATTTCAGTCACCGCATGTAATAATAGCAGCCACGAAATCTTACCTGTATTTATTTTTTCCTTTGATTAAATCAAATTCTCACCTCTTGGCTTGATATTAGTTTCGATAATTAAATCTTATTCCAAACTGAAAAAGTGATGCTCCCAAAAAGTAAGTCAAAACGCAGTAAGAAATCGACTTCGACAGCCCTTTCAGAGTCAAAAGCCAACAAAGCAACTCCAAGTGATATTGATTTGCCTAACAATTCAAAGAAAACTGGTACTTGTGTTATGTTCCACTTATTTCATAGAATTTTCATATTTTCCACTCTTTCCTTCTCTCTCTCACACACCTTGGCCTAACATTGAATAGAAGAGACATCTCCTACACTACTAGCCTGGTCTTCAAGGAACAATCACAAGATTAGTATCATTGAACTCGAATCATCAAGACAGGAGTTTGCGAAATTCGATGTATCGAAACTCAGCAAGGTCGATGGTATCCTTTAATTGTTAATATGTAACTCAGATTCGATAACCATTTAATCAGTAAACCAAGGCACTTGGACCCACGTGAAAGAGATTGCAAACACAAGCCTCTTAGTTTCTGTTCACCACAGTTCGGGATCCTCTGCTAACCTCGAGGTATTTGATGTCTCACGGAAAGGGCAAGCGAAGAGAATATACTCATTTGAGGAAGTTTCTGGCCGTATGATACGTTAAAACCTATCTGATAAATGTTTCTTCCTTAGCTGCCGGTCATGGAGATGTGACATATAACCCTCGAAGAAGCATCCTTGGTGCGATTTTCCGTGGGAGGAAAGATAGCCTACCACCTTTACAGCTTCGACAATGCGAAGGCTGGCAATGTTGTTCAGCTCATTCGAAAATCGAGATGGTCCTCTCAAAATATCAATGATCGGAGTAACTGCTAATAAATTTTTGCAATTTGCAAATCTCGGAATGTATTTGAATTAGAAAACCACATAACAAGTCTTGATTTCAATCCTACCGGAGAGACTGTAGCAACTGTTGATTTCTTTGGAAAATGCTCAATATCAGATGTGAATACCAACAGTTGTCTCTTCCATATGAGTATGGGGATAAAAACCAACACTGGTAAGGAACATTTTTCAATATATATAATTTTCAACGTCATTGCTCTCTCATGGCCAGGGATCTTTGCTCTTTTTATATTTTAGTTGATTAAAATTTCTCATATTTTTATCATTATTCTTTTTAGATGTCTGGAGTCGTTGTAGATGGAGCACGAATACCGGCGAACCCTTACTATTCGTCAAGTATCACTCGAGACAACTGAATATCATGGATGTTGAGAAGAATACTCTCCTGTTGAAGAGTCCGGTTGAAATTGAATCAGAGGGTAAGTGCAGCCGATTTATTTTATTACTTTCCTTCGAATTCTCCTCTTGAAAGATTCAAATCCTAAGAAAAAACTTGATGATGTTTTTAATTTGTTGGGATTTATTCCATACATTCCTGCTCATCTTAGATTTGCAATGTTTGCCTTTTAGATAACAGTACAGTCTGGATTGATGTTTGCCCAATCGATGGAAACCTATTGGCTTCAGGTGGTATGGATAGAAATATCAAGATATTCGACAAACGCGAATCAAAGATCGTTAAAAAAATTGGTGGTATTCACAAAGGTAATATTTTTCGATTTATTTAATTAATGATTGTTAACTTCTAAATTTTTGTGCTGTAGGCTGTATCAACTGTGTACGATGGAGCCCAAGCGGTGATATGCTGGCGAGTACTTCATATTATCATACAGTGGTACTATCGGACTTCAAGACTCGAAAAAAGCTTTATACTGGAGACATCTCAGATGACGGTAATTTCTTATTGTTTAATAAATAAAAGCTGCCCTCTTTTATTTCATAGATTATCCTATGTCCGTCTGTTTCATTTAAAGAAGAATCAAGATCAATAATCACCTGCAACGAAAGAGACCATAAGAGCCAATTGAGAGAAGCACGATAAATGGTTTAGCCTCCCCCATAGCAGCAATTATATTCTCTCTTCTTTTGTATCTCAGTACATCCCCTCAGCACTTAACATATCTATCATATTTCGTAAATTGTTTCTTTGATGCCAGATCAATATCAGTGAAAAGACCAAAGTTGAGAGCAAAATTTTCTGCTGCGACTATAACTACAGGTCAAAGAGTGGTGATTGGGAACCAATTTACTCATAAAATTAAAGAAACGCTCGAAACTTAGGCAAATGAATACTCATGATAACTACTAAATATGATAAGGCCCGAATTTGATAAGACAATAATCAATCCTGATTGGAGTTCATAATTGAATTTCTACCTTTAAAAGAAAATATCATCAAAACAATCGAGGGTATATCTGATCCGCTAGACAAGAACTATTACCGAGGCAGTTAATAACGTTTAAATATTGATTGACTATATGCAGTAAATTACAAATAATCAAGTTGGTTTCAAATAATGTTCAAAATGCAAAAAATGAGAATAATATGAAAAAGCAATAGAAGAAATGGAGGTTCTCTGTACCTTGGCAATTTTAAAGAAAAAATGTGGTTCTCCTATTTAAAAAAAAACAAAACAAAAAACCATAAAATCATGTTTTGAGTAAGACAAGTTATTAACTTAGAACTGACTTTGATAAATAAATATTTATTAAGCTGCTCTGTAATTTTAAACCTAAAAAACTAATGATACCAAAAAGTGAGACCAATGACGATCAAAAATCGACTCATGCAGTCTTCGAAGAGTCAAAAGCCACAGTGGATAGACCAAGCGATGATTCACGAAAAAAATTGAGAAAAACTGGTACTATTGTTTTAATCCACTATTTGATGAAATTCTCATCAATTTTCTGCTGTGATCAATTCTAAATAGAAGAGATATCTTCTCCAACTCTACTTGTCTGGTCCGTAAACCAGAGTAATAAGATCCGTGTTGTTGAACTCGAAAGGGAACAAGAATTTTCGAACTTTAATGGAGTTAATCTCTACAAGAATGGTAGTTTTTAACTTCTCTCAGATTCAGAATTGAATACTTCCCGCGAAGGATCTTTCGGCAGTTGGTCTCATGTGAAAGAGATTCCAAACACAAAACTCTTAGTTTCTGTTTACCATCGCTTTGACGCATCAGCTAACCTCGAAGTATTTGATGTCTCACGTGAAGGTGAAGCGAAAAAACTATATTCATTTGAGGAAGTTGGTGAACACAATGAAAGTAGGTTCAAGTTAAAATTCATCTCATAATTGTTACTTCGTTTAGCTGCTGGTGATGGAGATGTGGCCTATAACCCACGAAGAAGCATCCTTGGTGCAATTCCTGTTGGAGAGGAGATATCTTATCACCTTTACAGTTTCGACAATTCAAAGGCTGGCAATATCGTTCAGCTCATCAGAAAATCACGGTGGCATCTTCACAACCGCACTCCAGGTAATTAATCAATAAATCTTATCATTACAGATTCATTGAATAGCTCTTAATACCATCTCTAGCCTTGATTTCGACCCTAATGGAGAGACCGTGGCAACTCTCGACTGCTATGGAACATGCTTGATATCAAATGTGAATACTAACAAGGTTAGCTTCCATATAAACATGGAGTTACAAAGTCGCTATGGTAAGCAAGTGGCTAACTATCCATAATTTTTCATCCACTAATGACCTGCTATTTTTTGTTTTTCTTACGATAGTTGATTGAGACGTTGAATTTCTCTAAATTATCCAGTATACTTACTCTTTTTTTAGATTCACTTCGTCGCTGCAGATGGAGCACAAATCCTGATGAACCATTATTATACGCGACATATAACAAAAAACAGCTAAATATCTTGGATGCTGAGAAAAAAGCATTCACTATGATGAGTCCAATCGAATTGGATACAAGTATATGCTAATTCTGATTGGAAAATTTCTTGTCTTCATCAATGTTCAAGTCCTAAGAAAGGAAAAAGAGAATTATGTTTTCTCTTTTCAAAGGGGGAAAACGCTTGATGTGCTCTTCGTTTGTTTTATTTTTGCATCAAAACTGTGTGCCTCAGTGTCATATTTTCTTCTTATGGTAGACTGCGCTCGGTGGATTGATGTTTGTCAGAGCAATGGAAACTTGCTGGCCTCAGGTGGTGAAGACTGCGGAGTGCACATATTCGACAAAAGAGAGTCGAGGGTGGTACAAATCTTCCCGAAATCCCACACCAGTGAATTCTTTCATTTCTTTGAAGAAAGAATTCCTCATGTCTATATTACTGTTTATAGATTGGATAAATTGCGTGCGATGGAGCCCAAGCGGCAATATGCTTGCAACTGCTTCATGGGACCTGACAGCCAGAGTATTGGACTCAAAGACTGGAAAAGTCCTTTATTCAGGAGACTCTGCGGATGGAAGTAAATTTTTGCTGCTTTATCTATAAAAGCTACCGGTATTCTTATTTCTTTTAACAGATGAAGTTATGTCTGTCTGTTTCGTTTGAGAAAGAATCAAACTCAATAATCAACCGCGAAAAAAGAAGTCACAAGAAACCCTTGAGAGAATAGTTATTGGTAACATCCTTCTTCATTTAATTAGAATTCACTACACATTCTTCTTCATTTTCCGCTCAGAGTGAATACAATAATTAGAACAACAAAAGGTAGACCTCTTCTCAGAAAACAACAAATGATATCAAAACAATGTCTCTCCTCGCAATAATGAGGATTAAGATTTTCCATTAAGAAATCTTCGATTCATAAGAATGACCTTAAATGATTTAAATAAATCACAAATGGGAATCACAGAGAAAATAAATAACGTTGAGAACAAAAGTTTTTCTTGCTGTCATCGCGAAGAATTGCTAGTTCCTACTTTAATCATCAAGAAAACTTGTTCAGCAGGGAAAATACTTATTTACACAGTTAATTAATCGGCAATGAGCCAACTATGCTAAAAAAATTTTAAATAAAAGTATGTGCAATAGAACTCCTTAATATTTTCCAGCACCAATAAATTTTTATGCAAGATCCATTATTTCTGAACCTGAGCTCTTTAAGGAACAAGAACAACGTAAGACATTTCGCATCGAAGCGCCCTCCTTCAGACTACTTGAAATAGAACGTTCGAAACCGCCGCGAACCCACTCCGACTTTTGTGAGAAGTGGCAATGGAAGAGATAATGAATTCGATGAATTGCCTAAGCTAAAAGGCAGCGGTAATGACATTTACTAGCCTCGATAGCTTCACTTTGACCTTTTAGCCACGAGTAGAGAGCTTGTAAACGACAGTCCGCAAGGTCGACTGGACCAAAATGATAGTGATCTCTAAATTCATTTCAATCTTTTATTCGATATCAAGGCATAACAGTTCGAGAGGAAGGGCAGCTTCGATCCGATCGAAAAAAGAAGGTAATTACTCGAAAAATATTCGGGCTAGCAACTTTATATTTTCCAGACAACGTATATCAGTTCTGGGAGCATTAACGATAGATTTAAGGTAATTAACTCACATTCTTGAGGCCTTAGAGCACTAGGATAACGGAGTCGTTCAAAGACCTATGCGATCGCATGTCTCGTTAAGTCCTTTAAAACTAAATTTCGAAGACGAAGTAACTCAATAACGCTGTATCTAATAGTCTTATTATTGTAAGGAATTCGAAGATAAATCACCGACTAAGGCCCAAATTAGGCGTCCGCTGAGAGAAAGCTCTCCAAAGAAGTCGATTATCCTGCCTCAAACGCTTAACAGTGTTCCAACTTCCACCAGAGACTCACCAATGTCAAAATCTCCTGTGAGATTTGATCAAATTCAGCCAAACACGAGCAGATTTCAAGCAAGTCCTCAGAGAATATACAATAATTCCCCTCTCATGCAATATAATCCCATGGGACCACAACCTTTCGCAAACCAATTGCAAATGTATCCAGGAAATGCCCTTCAATATCCGAGCATGGTGACGCCATTTCAGGCTTTCTATCACAGGAATAATACGAATGGCAATTTGACAGAGAGATCGAAGAAAAATATAGACGAGCAAATATTCGACGCTATTGAACGTCAGACCGATCTTCTTAAGGAAATTTCATTAGGAATTGGAAAATCTCGGGAGGATCGAGTTGATACAAAGCGTATGATGCTTCAAAGTAAGTTGAAGAGGCTGGAATTACAGAATCAGAGGAGAGAGCAAGAGGTGATGATGGCTTTGAATATCGCGACGTATAGAGGTGCTGAGAAAAAAGACATAAGGTTTAAAAAGATGGAGGAGCAGCTGAATGCATATCTCAGAAGCAGAAAGCGAGGGCCTGTCACTGAACGCAGCAGAGAGTCCGAAGAGTCGAGATACGAACAGTTTCCTCGCGTTTATGAGAATGATGCCTATAGATACCGTAATGGCTCAGTGCCGAGGCTTCCGCCTCTAATGCTTCGTATTTATTTACTTCACAAGACATGCTCCATATTATTTATTATTAGACGAAATTGACGACGTGAGAAAAGAGAACCAGAAGAAATCTGATAGGCCAAAAGGAAAAAAGACTGAAGAAATTGCTGTGAAGCGAGAAGTGGAAAAGAAGTTAAAAGAACAGCAAGAAATCGAGGAGAAAAAGAGACTTGCGGAGGAACAGCTCAAACAAAAACAAGAGCGAAAGTAAGAAACAAATACCTAAGTGATGCATACCTTAATGTCATTTAACAATAGGAAAACGATGCGAAGGAAATTAGCCGTACTTGCTTGGGGTGTTTCCTATGCTTCTGTTCTGTTGAATGATACGAGAAAGGCAGTCAGTGATAGAAAACAGACAAAACGGCGAGAAATTACGGATAGCATTGACCTCGTGAATAAGGTATAGCTATCCAATGATTTTGATTGGAAGAGTGATTCTCTTATTTGCAGACTTTGCAATCGTTTTTCTTAGAAACAGTGATGAAAGAATTGCAAAGCGTAAGTGATCGTGAATAGAGAGGTTTCTTATCAATGCATCAATTTATAAAATATAGATTTATTCATTAAAAACGTCGGCTATTCTTTTCGCGGGGGATGAAAAAGGAGGAGTTTTCGGAAGCAAAAAAATATCAGAGAACGAGCTTGAGGAGAGAATTCAAAAAGTTATCTTCGTAAGAGAGATATCTAAAGGCTCTGAATCATTGATCTTGTATCAGCCTCGGCTGAAAACTCTTCTAGACACGTTGATGAATCAAACAAAAGAAGAATCTTTCCCCAAACATCTCATCAATTTTTTGGGTAAGAGACGCTCAATCGCCTTTCCTATTATCCTTTATTTCTAAAAGCCTCGGTATCTGAAGAGCGTTGTGTTCCTCCAAATAATTTTCTGTTTGATTTCGAAGTCAAGAGACTCGAATTCACGCATTTTGGCACACTAAAGTATGAGACCGGTTTGAAGAACAGCGCTCATACCTTTCGTAGGCTCATGAAAGACATAAAATCGAAGATGATTATAGGGATGTTTTTCCTCGTGAGGATATTGGTCTACCAATTTCTTTGCAACCCTTGGGGCACTGTACAACCGATCGAAAAACTCGTTCCACAAACCGATCAGAGCAAAAAGTAATAGATCTATTCCCTAGCTGTTAAGAGGTCAATCTCTATTAGGAATCTAAAGACGTTTGCCTCAATTCTTTATCATACTGTAATGGACTTTTTCAGAGGCACAGTGCCAGTCGTCCCGAATAATCAGAGGCATCTTTCAATTGAAAATCGAGTGAAACCGCGCTCAGAAGCATTAAAAGCTCGTAAGGGGATTATCTTTATAAAAAAGTTGTTGAGTTAAATTGTTTTAGCGAAAGTAGGAGAAGCTGAACCGATCGATAAAAAAAAAGCGAAAGAATATGATGAGGTGATAGAAGGACTATACACAAAAGAGCAACTTGCGGCTTTGTTTGTTCAAAGGAAAAAAACGTATTGATCTCTCTTGCAAATTCCCAAATTATGATCATTCATTATTTGTTAATTCAGCGCTGACATGCTCAAGTCACTTGTAAGCGGATGGCTCGATAAAATGTACAAAATAGTTCACACGGCTTATTTGACCCAGAAAAAAGATTAACTTACACATCTGACCTTCAAGAAAGAGTCATATGACCCTGTCATGTAACATTACAATGCTTAATTCAAAAAAATTAATGGAATTAATTCATACTTATATATCAAATCTAAGGCACTTTCTGCCTTTGCCGATACTGGTTATTTTCATTTTCTACTTTTCTGTATGAAGTTTGGTTTGATAAAACTGTTTGCTTCTAACGAAGGACTGTTTAACTAACTTTGAAACAAGTCTGTAAATCTCGTCTAAACATCATCATACATGGCACAATAAGCGTTCAATATACTTAAAATCACATGCTTTGATCATGAATATATTCGGCTAGACCTGAAGACTATTGCTCACCCGCGTCCTTTTTCAAATTAGCGTATCCTTCATTTAAAATCTTTTTCAAGCCGTCATAATCACCGGTGTACCCATCAAACGTAGGGAAGTATTTCTTGAACACATAACTACAACATAAGCAACAATTGCTCAAGAAGATGATTACTTTGAAAATTGGAAAAGCTTATATTCCTTCATTTCTTTCAATTTGGAACCTTTAGTGACTCCGCCAGCTTCAATCTTAATCTTTTGGTATTTAGAAATGCAAAGTTGAATTCAGTATTACTTCATCAGCGTTCTTGGCCTGTAAGATTTTGTTCATTACAGCCTCATATCGCCTCAACGATTCAGTTCTGTCAGCAGACTGCCTGGAATCAGTGAAATTGGAATCAAAGTCAGGGTTGAATTGGGAATGAGTACTTTATGCATTCGATAGCATCGTAGTAGCTTCTGAGAAATACTTTCGCGTCGTAGAGATATTCCTGTGAAAACATTATCGGCCTCAAAAATAAATTTTCTTAAATTATGATTCCAGCAGATCTTTGTTTTTGTCTCAGCGAAACTTTGTTATTAATACGGATGTTTTTCACTCTAAACTATGGAAAATTATGTCTTGTAAATGGTGAGATATCGACTCAAGAACATTTTCTTTCAGGAAATTATATTTACACACATCTCACACATATATAAAGATGGCGATCGAACTATAAAGTAGAAACTTTTTAAATTTACAGTAAAATTATTACAATTGACCACTACCAGCTCCATTAATATTCAATCCAATCAACTTTATTATACTTAGACACTCTTAAGCGTACTTATCCATAAAACTATCATTGAACTTCTTGAGGCTTTCCATTTTCCTCGCTAACTTATCCTCAGACACCAAGGTCGTGATTCGAAAATGATACTCACCAGGTTTTTGTTTGAACCCGCTCCCCTGGACCGTGCATATTCCAGTCGCCTTCAACGCCTCGAGAGTGTAGAAAAGATCTGGCTCGAGATTCTGGTTCTTAGCTTCTTGAATCGCTTTCTCTGGCAAATGAATCCTCGGGAACGCATACATCGCGCCTTCTATCTTGTTGCATGTGATGCCCTTCATCTCATTCATGCTCTCGTAGACAAGATTACTTCTTCTTTTCAACGACTCGAACAGCGCAGATCTCTCTTTCTTAAAATTTTCTGTAACTTCTTTCCCATTTTCTTCTTCCGTTGGTGGCCTCACCATCATGTCTATGAAAAGTTGTCCGTTGATATTCGCGCATGTTTTTAATGACTTCAGCTTATGAAGTTGAGTTTCGACCTCGGGATCGATGTTAAACCACTCAATGTACCCTCCTCGTGCTCCGCACTCCCCTAATATCCCTTTCGAAGTCGAATTGAATGATATTAGGTCTGTATTCGCGCTGTAAGGCTTAGGCATGTTGGCCAAGACTTTCTTAAATGAGACAAACTTCCTGTCTTCCCTGTAGATGTTTTGCTGGTAGACTTCATCAGCGAAGATGACGATCTGGTTATCATGAGCGAATTCAACGATTTTCTTAATCGTGTCCTCCGTTAAGACCTGCCCTGTTGGATTCCCTGGGTTAATAATCACAATCGCACGAGGTTTAATGCCCTTTGCTTGTGCTACGTCATAGCTGGCCTGGAGGTCTTCGGTCTTGATCTGCCAGCCGCTCTCTTCGTCAAGATAGTAAGGAACTTCGTTGAGGCCGTATAGTCGAATTAGGGCGCTATATAAAGGATATTGAGGAATTGGAATCATAACTCCTTGGTCTCTGGACGACATAATCGCCTGGAAACAATGATCGATCGCGTTGGACGCTCCATCGGTCAAAATGATCCGATTCGGATCAGATTTGATGCCGTCGTCTCGGCGCTCGAGGAATTGAGCTACGGCCTGTCTCACGAAATCGAAACCAGATTCCTCAGAGTAACCATGAAGATTTCCCTTTGATTTTTTGATGTAATATCTAGCACGTGCCTTTACTCCTTCAGGAAAAGCTGGAGAATCCAGCAATTCTCTGTTAACCAGAGCAGATAACACTTGTCGGTAGAAAGAGACCGGTTTTTGCCCAAGAGCTTGCGGGTTGCCGACATGACACTCGGTGATCTCATCAAATGGATAAGATCCTGTGCCCGCTTCTAAATCTTGGCGAATTTTGGCCGCAGTTTGAGCCATGATTCCTCGGACAGCGTATTGTGCTTCGATAAGGTTCGGATTTATGGTTTTAAGAGTCAAGGCTTTGCCTAGGTGTCGTACACCGCTCATGGATACTTGAGAGTCTGTTCTATTTTTTTGTCGCAGATTATTCTAAATTCTAAAGTAACGATGAGTTGATTAAAGCACTCATCAACTTAATTTGAAAATATCTGAATATATTTTCAAAATAGGAGAGGAGTTGAAAAGTCGATGATTAGTTCTGAGAGATATGAACAAGAAGAAATAACTTGCTTGTACGTGGTTTGAGGTCATTATAACTCATTTGCAAGGTAAAATAAGGTTCGGTTGCCAATCCTAAGCATTTCGGATGTTCTAAAGTCGAAGAGAGTATGGATAGTGCATAAGCCTGCATTTTTTAAGGATCTTATTTAAAAAATCGTGTCCACGAACGGTTCTCGGCGAAAAATTGGAATTGAGAAATATTTTCAATCAAGGAATAGCGGTCGTAAAAAATTTTAAGGTTATTCCTTTGAAGCCTTGTCACGTGATTGTAGTGACCTTCTTCAGCTTTTACGTCCCAAAACATTAAAGAGAACTATTTTAAGTTGGTTTCGAATAACGGTTCACAGGAAATTAAAAAAGATATAATTTTTTGTTCGAATGAACAACATATGGCTGTGGAAAGGTGATCAACACAGGCTACCTTACCTGAATGATATTCATTATGAGTGCTCCTATATGGCGCAGTTTTTCCAGTTGTTTTATTGAGTTCCTAAAACAATTGCCATGAATTAATATTTCTGATATTCTAATCAAAGGACAGCAATGCTCAGTTAGATCTTGCTCTGCTTACAATGAAATTATCCAATGTAACTATTGCAAAGGGGGCCACAATTCTTAAGAAAAGGTTCAGAGAAGCATTACAAAATCTTTATGGCTAAAATCGTAACTGAGTCTGTAATGAATGCAACCTTACTCAAAATTAACGACTGCTTCTGTAACCACAAACCATTATAACAGACATTTGACAAAATATGGCTTTCTGGAATCTGCTGCTTTGTTCATATCATCACTTCGGGAACTCACACGGCAACTATAATGCCAATACCAAATGCTTTTTGTGTAAGTTTAGTAATGCAATACACCAAGGGCCAAATTGACTCTTGCATTGAGTATCCCTTCAGGATTATTCTTCAATCAAGCCATAAAACGTCTCATAATCCGCTTTCTTATCTTAGAAAGAACTGGACACATGGCCCATCAGGCTAGAAATTTTCAAAGCAGCTGCAATCGTGGATTATTTTTTCTTATCGTTGCACACTCAGAATGCTTTGAATATGACGGTTTGTTTCAATCTACAAGAATAAATCCAGTTTAATTAATCGCTAAAATTTGTTCTAAACATAAAAATGGAAGAGTTCATATCCAATTTAGGAAGAATGACTACTGATTTCGTAAATTCTTCGGGAAAATGCTCTCCTGAATACTGAAATGCTTCTAAAGGGCCTCATTATTCATAATTATAGAGCACATTCAAAAATATCTTTACGGAGAGAAAAAGAAAATGTCTCAGAGCTTCACATCTAGCGTCATTCTTACATTGTTCAGCATCTTTGTCGCATTGATGGCAATCAATGCGATTTTAATGCAACGAAGCAATTCCAGTAACTTACCAATACCCCTTTCCAATCGCTAATCGGTCTGTTATAGCATTATATCCCATCTCAGGTTCCAATAATAGAAAAGAGTTCCACCTCCAAGAGGTATATTAGTGCAATTAATGGCTTCTAACAACTCATTCCTCAGAAAATAAATCCAATTCTCTTAGAAATCAAGGAATTCAAGGTTCCTGAACTCAGGACTTTCCGCACGAGCATGGAAGAAGGCTACTTCCAAAGGCTACTGTCGTCAAAATCTCTCTTGCTCGGCATGCACTCGTTCCTCCAACGAGAAAGCTCAGAGTTGAAATTAGATGAGCTTTTATTATTCCAGAACAATCCATTCAGGATCCTGAATCTCTATAAGGACCTCAACCGCGAACAGCTCTATGGACCTTATCATATCCGTACAAAACTCGGTTTGGCTGAAGACGAGTTCTACTGCGATGCTGTCGACCTCTTAAACGTGTACAACTCGAGCAATTGGATGAAGAAGCAGTCCTATGCAAGCGAATTCGATAGCAATAGTATTTGCTTTTTACAAAGTTGCATACTGATCCCTAATCGCAAGAATTTTTAATTGAATTCCTGAGCTCGAGGTACGAGAGTCCTAATGCCAGAATTAATTCGCCTGAGTTCCAACAGCAAGTCGCCTCTGGGAAAAAGAGCGGCTATAAACCAGAGCATCTAAGCGAGAATATCACTTTCTTTTTCAAAAAACGCCAGGATTTTGCCTTTTATACAGAAATTGGCCTCAAGCATACATGTAATCTCCTTCTTCTCGGTTTCTTGATCTAACCTAAGGATATAGGTCTGACCCAAGCGTACGGCTACATTCCCAACCTGAATAACATTTGCCAGAAGGCTCAATTCCCTGCAGTATTGAGGTTTGATTCATTTGTTCAAGATTGTTGTGCCTAATAATAACAATAATGCAAATAGGAAATATGATTCTTTGTACGAGGATCGAAGAGAGTGTTTTTCGGCAGATGACCTCTTCCCAAAGACCTTCATCCTTAGCTGTAAAGGCTAATTCATTTGGCCTTTTAATAATTTCGTTACTAAAGCTCAAAAGGATTGTAGAAGGTTCTTTGATTATATCAAAAGCGAGAAGTATCAAGCTGACAAGAAGATTCAACCTTTCCAATTCTTATTCAAGAAAGGAATCGGCCTGCACAAAGGCCTTGGAGTCTCGCTCCTCACAGAAGAATTAGAAAACAGACTTCTCAAAAACTACCGCGGCGGACAAGCTTGTGGTTCCAAAACTGCTAACGACGTTGTCCAGAAATACATCCCCAACCCTATGCTCCTCAACGGGACGAATAAATTTGATTTTCGGGTCTACGCGCTCGTCGTTTCTACGAACCCTTTGATTGCTTTCTTTAGGGAAGGATTGGTGCGTGTTTCATTGAGATCATATGCCCGTAACAGTACAGATGTAAGTTTCTTTATCACAATAAATTTCACTTCTAATTTGCTTACGGTTATAGATAAGGGTGCATTTGACCAATACCTATCTTTCCGACGATATCCTCCATAACATCACCGATGCAGAAGAACTAGAGAAAGCCAAGCAGTTCCAAATCCTTCTATTCCCAGCTTTTCTTAAACTGTTATTGGAATCTGTAAGTCCACTGAATTGCTACCTTATTTGACCGTCTTTAGGGTATGATAGTTGATCCGAACTGGATTGAAACCTACCTGAAACCGAAAATGAAAGAGGCAATCACGCATATTCTGCGAATGGGGTCAAAGGATTGGATGAAAGGAAGCGGGCTGTTCAGACTGACGGGATTTGATTTCATGCTCGATGAAACCGGAAAGCTGTGGTTTATTGAAGCAAACGCGAGACCCGCCATCAACGAAGATCCTACCCTGCAGAATTTCACCATAAGCAAAATCGGAGATATGATGGACATAGTAAACGCATTGCTGAAAAGCAGAATTTCACGAATCCAAAAATTCATAAAAGAGTTTACCCGAAAACACATCATTCAAAAATTGCCTTTTGATAAGAAAGCGCTGAAAAAGCAATTCCTTGAGATAAATAAAGATAAGTTCGAACCTGAATTCCCAATCCGAAAGGGAAACTCTTGGGAGCCGATCATTGACGAAAGCTTGAGTGGTGCTGATGCATATTTTGGAATAATCCCAGAACATTGCCTGTAACTTCATCAGATTCTCTCTTTTCTGTGGAGAGGAATGGCCTGCATTATTACTTGCTTCTAAGCCCATTGTTTTGCTTAGATATCTGCAATTGAAGCTGTAGATTTGCTAAATACTTATTGTTTGTTGTTGTTATCTTAATGAATGAATTCGTACTTTTTCGTTACTAGCAGCATGTGTAAGTAAATTTATTCATCTCTTGCCTATCAATTAACCCTCTCATTATTCGCTTAATACCAACCAAGCCTCAAACCAGTTTTTATTAGATAGATAAAAAACATACTAGCACATATGTATGGCTCAATTACATATGAAAAATCCAAAATTTCGTTTTGAAATAAATAAGAAAAGGTTCACAGGCCCTTCTTCTTACACAGAAAAGTTTAAGTCACATTTACGTAGAGTTTATTTTTGATATACTTATCAAAAAGAATTTTGAGTTTGCTGATATCCACAGGCTTTGGCACAAAATCGTCAAATCCGTAATTGTCACAGAGCGCTTTCTCGTCTTGATGTACGTATGCTGTGCACGCGATCACGGGGATCGTTGGTATCGTCTCATCCATCATCTTTTTCTTTAGCATCCGGACGCATTGGTACCCGTCCATTACTGGCATATTGCAGTCGAGGATGATTATCCTCATCCCTTTACAGTTCTCGCACTGATCTTCTTCTTGAAACACAGACACGACGTAGTCGATTATTTCTCTTCCATTATACCCAACAAAACTATCGTAACCAAGCTTCTTTATAATCGTTTTTAGAGAAAGCACATTGAAAGGGTCATCATCCGCGATCAGCACCTGAGGATGCCTGCAAACTGGGAGGCACGGGCTTGCAGAAGTGTTTTCTTCATCTTTTCCTTTGAATGGAGAGGGAATCGATTTTTCCTTTCTATTGCTCAGGAGAGCTGAAAAAATATCCATTTTGCTCTTAAAATCGAACGCGACAGAGCTCGCCGGTGTTTCCTGAAACACTTCTCTATCGCCAATGGTGGTCACTATTGTTTCAGCGCTCGGTTTGTGCCCCATGCTGCTGAGCCGATTCGGCGAGCTGGCTAATCTGTTTGATTTCCCGTTAGGAAGCGTTATCGTCATCGGCCGAACCGAGGTAGGGTCGAAGTTTTTAATTGAGAAATAGAACGATGACCCATTGTCTTTTTCCGAGAAAAACGTGATTCCCTTTCCCAGTCTCGAGGCTAGCTGGTTGCTCACGTACAGTCCTAAGCCACCACCGCTGGAGTTATTGGTTACTTTCTTTTCGAAATTTCCGGCCTTAAGGTGCTCTCGCAACTTCAGCTGCACTTCCTCGCACATGCCGATTCCCGTATCCTTGATTTTGAATCTCAAAAATTTAGGCTTCGCCGGGTCTTCTTTAATGCTCAAAGAAATTGAACCTTTTTGGGTAAACTTGATCGAATTACTCATCAAATTATAAAGGACTTGCAGTAATCTCTTCTTGTCTGAGCGGATGAACGCTGAAGGGAGATCCCCAATTTTTGCAATTAGCTGAATGTTCTTTGCAGCGGCCTGGCTTTCGAAAACCTGTTTGATCTCTTTGAAGGACTCGAAGATGTCGAAATACTCGAGATTCAGATCAAATTTCTTGGTATTTAAGAGACAGTAGTCCAAAATATCGCTCAAGATCATTTCAAGTCGTTTGTGGTTAGCGAGCGCACCAGTTAATGATTGCTTCATCTCAACAGGAAGATCGGGATACATGAGCGAATTCATTATCATTAGCATGCTGCTGTTTAGAGGGGTTTTCAACTCATGAGAGACTGAAGAGAGGAGATTATCTTTAAACTCATTGACCTCGTTAAGCTTCGATATCAGCTCTCTTTCGGTAATATCTGTAAAAATCGCTAGGATGACGTCATTTCCTTCGAACGAGGATCTCGCGACCTTGATTTCAAGGTTTTTGCCCTTCATTTTCGAATCAAATGTATAAAAATGCGTCTTTCTGATTGCGCTGTTTCGACGGTGCTGAGGATCCCCGCTCAAATTCACGTAGTTAATTATGCTCCGAAAAGAGCGATAGTATCTCTCTTTGCGAGTGCTTGAAGAATTATCATGGATGTGAGAATTATCTGGAAAATCTGACCTTCTTGAGTCGCCCTAAAACGAAATTTAATAAGCCATGAGTCACAATAAATCATTATACTCTATCAATTGGAGTCTCAAGGTAACCTGATGGCTGCTGAGGAAACTGAGAATATTTTTCTTGCGCAATGCCGTGTCGCAAGGAGATAAGGTTCATCGCTTTATCCAATAGCGCTGCCTTTTCCTTCTCGTCAGATTCTCCGAAGATTTCTTGAAATGCTGGATTATCGAATTTTATATTGTAATTTTGGTCGATAATGGCTGCGCCTTGAGGCATACTATCAAAGATCTCCTTCCAAATGCGGTCTTTCTGACGCGAGTCATCGTAGGCTAAGAACTCAAGCCTTTCTGATTTGGACATAAGATAGGTCATAATCCAGAATCCGATTACGCAAAGTATCAAATTAGGGAGATATTGAATCAAAAATGAATCACGGTCTGACTTTAAATCGTCTCTGGTGAATATCACGACCACTCCTGCTTGCACTCCCAAAAATAAGGATCTGTATATCCCTCTGGTGGTCACGAAGTTATATGATATATGGATGTAAAGCGATGCGAAGACAAGCAGCAATCTCCCGGATACATTCTCGTAAGTTGAACTCTGATAAGCCATGAGAGTGATCGAGGCGACTGAGATTAAGAAGAAACATGCCTCAATTAGAGAAATTGCCCAAAGTTTAGGTTTTTTAAGAAAAAACAGCGGTATTCCAACAAGGAAAGCGGCTCCAGGTATTACAGATACGTCGACGATACACTCGAGCTTTAGACGTGGGTTATCGCTGTTAAGGAAAAGCTCACTGAGGTTTCGATAGATAGTTATAATGCAAAGTGAAATCAACCAGGTGAGCAATAGACTCTTGCGCTTCAAGAACTTTTCAGCTTCATAATGGAGGTACTCGGAGTATTTCTTTGGATCGGAAAAGCGCAAGAAGTGTGTGATTCTATTGGAGGCCATTCGCTCTTGAATTACGACAAGTTATGTATAATTAAAGAATTTAATCGAATAAAAACGAACAATACTTGCCTATAGCCAACACGGAACGAAAGTCAAATCAAAGAGCCAAGGAAGTCTGGAGTTTTTTCATTCGAATGATAGAAGATGGATAAGCCATCACGAATGGATGGACGTTGTCGCTTTTATTTTTCATTGGGTGATATCTACGACAGATGGAAAGGTGTATGTGTAATTCAAACGGTTTATTCAATGGGAGAAGAAATGGAAATTCGAGCGTATCCGCGTTATCGTTTTCGTAAAAACTACAGGCGTAGAGCAGATCCAATTAATCGATCGCGATACTTCTGTTAATTTTAGCGATTTAAATCCATCTAATTTTGTAATGAGAACAATGAGTCATTAAATTTTCTGAAATTTAATTTCCTTAAGTTTAATAGAAAACGGACTCCAGAAAAAAGAACTAATTTAGAATGTGAAAATTTCGAAGAATGGCAGAGAGTAGCTCCGAAGAAGGATATCTTCAGTGGAGAGATTGGCCTAAGGTGTTCACGATGAGAAAGGTTAAGTGGACTTACAGAGGATTCGAATTAAATCATCTACCTTTTTTTTAATGAAAACTGATTAATTCTGAATCGCAAAATTTTAGATAGTCATGGTCAATTAATTGTTAATTAATATATGTTTAGTAAATATTTAAAGTCTTAGAATTCAATTGCGATTATATTGAGATTCCGATATTGGAAACCAATATTTTGAGAAACATGGTATATAAATAGTATTCGTAATGCTTTTTACTCTATTATTCGGAGGCACAGCCCAGCGCACCACTCCATAAAGATTATGGGAGTGAGTTTCGAAAAATTATGTGATTTTCTTGCAATGCCTTACATGGCAAGATTTTCTTATGAAAAGTGATTTTCGAAGGCATATAAGATTGTCGCCAGCTTCAAATAGAAAGTTTGATTTTAATTCGTGATATTCTTCTCAGAGGTAACAACTCCTGAAGGTTTTACGAAAAAAGAGATGATATTTCATGTGTTGATAAAAAAAAATCAGGCTGGTTCTACAATTTGTTCAGTCGCATCGCTTGCTGGCGACATTTTTCATTCCAGAAAAAAAAACTGGCAAGAGGAAGAATCAAGCGATTCTCTGACGAAAGTTTGATAATGCAAGCCCATTTTGTCATTTAGAAGTTCTGCTTTATCTATCGATCCAATGGTACGTTTTTTGTAGATACAGTTGATCATTAACATATTGTAGAATTGTCTCATAGTGTGATCTTCCAGCATTTCGTACTTTTTCATAACATTTTAAAGTTTCATCTCTCATACACCTACTCATATTCACACTAAACATCAGTTTTGGCTGGAAAAATTGTAAGTTTTTCAGTGTCATTGATTGATCGGAAACCAAAGCCTCCTTAACCACATATAACAACCTTACATCGTAAAAAACTCATAACACGAACACAAAAATAATTCTAACTTCGAGTTAATTTTTGTAACGCAAAATATAGCTGTCCCTACATAGTTTCTGACACTGCTGTCTCGACTGATGTTGAGACTAAATCCGATAAGGTCAAAGGCTTTTCTTCTACATAAGTGGTTGCTGGCGTTTGGTCCTGTAGCTCTTGTAGATATATGTCACGTTCAATATTTTGGCCTCTATCCCTCTGGAAAATCGACACTGAGGCATCCTTCTTCAAATTTTGCTTAACCATGAGATACTTGCAAATGATGTACCCAGTTCTGTTCACTCCATGTGTACAATGAATTACTACTCCTTTTCCTTGGTTGTTATAGTGATGAAGTATTTCGACGATTTGATTCAGTATGTGGTCAGCAGGTTTCGATTGTCCTGCAATGGGAAAATGATGAAATTTCACATCTTGAGGGAGCAACGTATGATCATAATATTTCAGTGTGTTCGCAAGGTTGATAATACACGCTATCGGCTTCTGTTGAGTGTTTGCAAATTCAAAAACCTCATTCCATTCAAACTTAGCTGGGCCTGCAAGCAAAGAGTTATATTTAGAAGATAATGGACATTTAGTGGGTAGGATTGACGTGTTCTCGATAAAATTCTTAAATTTGGAGATTCCTGTCCATTTATTTAAAAATTCGCGGTCGCGGCGGGACGGCTCTTGCTGATGAGCATATGGTCTTTCATAATGATTGTGTTGAGTATATTGATTATTTTGATTATGCTGATTATTTGTTTTTTCTCTCTGATCAGGTGATCTCTCCCTTTGGTCTCTTCTATCGCGTGAATGACTTTTTCTATCGCGCGATCTACTTCTTCGATCCCGGGACCGGTCTCTTCGATCACGAGATTTATCCCGACGATCACGTGACTTCCTCCTTCTATCACGCGATCTGTCTCTATTATCTCTCCTATCGCGTGATCTACTTCTTCGATCCCGGGACCGGTCTCTTCTATCACGAGATTTATTCCTACGATCACGTGACTTGCTCCTTCTATCACGCGACCGGCTCCTTCGGCTGTGAGGAGCCTTGTCCCTTCGATCGTGAGGTCTTTCTTTGCTATACCTATCACTCGACCGTCTATTTTTTGGCTTTTTGCGAATTTTTCTCTCGGAAAGTGATCTACTCTTTGATCTCGAGCAGTTATCTGGTTGCTGTGGACGATGCTTTGTTGTTTCCATTTTGTTGATTAGTAAATTTATCAGTATTTATTTCGAAGTCAAAAAAATTTGGCTTTTATTTTGCCGCACTGTTTCTTGAAGCTCTCTCAGATTAATTCGAAATTTTTAACCGAGCATTGCTGAGTAGTCAATTCTGCATTTTCTACGATGGCTAAGCCCAAAAAGGAAACTCGTTATCAATTTGAAGTTCTGAAATGATTCATCATCATTATCATTATCTGAACTTATCATTTGTATTAAAATTTCCTTCAAGATCACTGGATTTCAATGCGAATAATGATAGAATTTTCCCAATTAAAAGCATTTACATATGTAAAGCCCCAATTATTCATTTCCAATGATTTTGTGTGTAAATTTTGCTTTTAACTGTTGACTAATTCAAATCAAAGCAATAAAACAATTGACATAATAATATGAACAGTGACCTCATAGAATACATTGATAAGCAAGGCGATTGGATGGCTGAACAAAATGAAGCTCCACTCTCCTCAGAAACTTCTTTCCGAACGTGGTCGCCGACTCAATTCGCAAACAAAATTGACTCAATACACAAAATTGTAATCGAGGACGAGCCTTCGCTCATACTCGAAATCGAGAAGAAAGCTCCTCTGAAGCACTCTCCAAATAAAAATGATGTAACTATTCCTCTACTTGCCAACCTTAATGTTCTTTTCCAAAAAAAAAGAGAAGCAGTAATAAAGGAAATCACGATGACTTCAAACGAGAATTAGCAAATATCGAGTCTAAGCTCGAGGTAGCTTAATTATTCGATTTTTCCTCTTCTGAGCATTAGCATTGTGATATAGAAAAAGCATTCGATTGCGTTTGAATACTTCGCGAGCGAGCTGGTAACATTATTGAATTCTAATATGATTTAAAGCTTCTCCAATAAGAGCAAAATTAAGGAAGAAGTCCTGCGATTAGCTCAGACCTCTGATAATAAATCCCTAAAAAGCAAAGAGATTGACCAGGCTCTCGAGCAGTTCAGGGCTGAAAACAAAAAAGAATTGCTAGATACAGAGCAGCGCGTGATCCATCATATTGAAAACAAACTGCTCAAGAGGGCTGAACTCTCCCAAGAAAGAGAAGCTACTCATGATGCCAAGCTGATAGAGACTCTACAGGCACAATTGAAGGAACAAGAAAGGCTCTTTAATACACAAATCGCAGAATTGACAGCTCGAATTGAAGTATATATTGGCTAATTTCAAGCTCTTCACCGTTTCTACCTAGGCATTTGAAGCAGAAAGGCATAGCGATAGGCGAGCGGATTACAACGTTGAAGTTACAGAACAAATTCTAGAAGTGCCTAGCAGAGAGGAAGATGATGGTGGGAGTAAATACCAAAAGACACTCGAAGATAATCATGATGTGAGCAGGGAACTGATAAATGTTAGTTTATTGACTTCATTTATATGATCTCATTAATGATGAATTTACTACCCAGGCATTAGAAATGAAACTAAGCAAAATTTTTGTGACTCGAGAGATGCTATCTCCGCTAGAGACGCAAATCGCCTTGCGAGAGCAGGAATTAAAAGAAATCCAACAAGCGGTCAACCTTGATATTTCTGAGAGACAGACGTTTTACGATAATATCGAAAATTTATTCAATACCAATGAGAGAAAGCAAACAGAGCAATCCGAAGGTAAGAAAAACTCATGGACCTATCTTTATCTGGATGTTGATAAGAATTGCGGAGGAAATTAACTGAGTTGGAAAAAGAAATCTTTGGATTAAAAGCACAGCAAAAAGACTTTGAAAATACCGAAAAAATTTATGCATACAGAATTGAGCAAGAAACTAAGAAAAATTTCCAAAGTTTTGAGCTATCCTTATCGGAATTGAGAAATAAACTTGACAGGTATTTCATATATCTCAAGTTTGCTTTTCTAATGAGTTTACAGTAAATTGTATGAGTCACAGAGGGAGCCAAGATCTTGCATCGAGAAAACTCAAGGGAGGTCATATGTAGAAGTAAATATCAAAATTTAGTTGGAGTTCTAACAATCCTCAAAGAACTCGGTTGAAAAAGCTGAAAAACGCCACAACTCAAGAGACATTACTTCATATCATTCAGCAAAGAGCCCGACGACCTATACGGAATTAAGCGTCTATGAACACTATCCAACCCACAGCACAAAAAATCATTCAATTTCCATCCTCAGTAATTGTGAACCCATCACCTCTGGCACTAGAAGCAAATATATTCCGGCAACAAGCCAGAATTCTCCTACTCATGCATATCTTCTTGAAGAGTGAGTTCTTAAATGTTTTATTTCTAAGTTCTCTGCATTAGAGCCAACGAGCGAGCTTTAAGGAGATTCGACTTTCCACTGCAAGCGAAAGATGAAAATGTGAGAAGCCGCTCACACCTAAGAAGTACAAGTAAAAATTACGGTTTGGGCTGAAAATAAATAGTTTCTTGTTATGTCAACCTGAACAAGTCAACAAAATGAAGAAGATGAGCAGTCTGATTTCCCTGGAGAAGGAAATGGCAAAAATCCAAGAATTTCTCCATGAAAGCAATTCGACGTCTCAGAAAAAAGTTGAAATAATGAATTCGCGGCAAGCCCAAGCCTATAAAAAGAAGGAACCAAAAGAGCTGGTAAAGAAATCGTATCAGTGGGAAGGTTCTGAAATTATGAGACAGGAAACTGCGAAGAAGAAGAAAAAGACCGTTAAAAATTTGAAAAAATCACACTTTGCGTCATTAGATGCTGAGGACGCTGCCGTTGGAAAGATAACTGTGCCCTCAGCTTATTTATCACAGATTTCTTCTCCGAAAACACCATCTCAGTAATCTATTCGATTAGCAAATATGATAACACATAATTAAGGCTAACGACCCATCGATGGGATGACCTAAAGCATCGACCAGATCACCCTTTAACACATCATCTTAGCGGGAATACCAGAAGCGTATCCTTTGAAATTTAGTCACACCTCCTTATATCATTTTTTAATGATAGAACGCAAACCAAAAGATTATCCATCCAACTTCAAATAGACTGAATAAATAGTTCTTCTGAAGCCATATGCTAAAGTTCCAAAAGAAACCAATTTGATGTTGCAATACCGTGAATAATTTCTCGATTTTTTATTGAAAGGAAGCATTAGATTTGAAAAATTGTAATAATGATATATTATTTGTTATGAAAATGTCTTATACTCCCACTAATCAGTAAAGTACGCTTTGCTAGTTTATCATCATTTTCCAAGAAAACCGCAATAATTAAGCATCAACTAAAATTTGTTAACCCACTGGAGAGCTTCACACTACATATTTAATTTCACAAAATTCTAATGAATCTTTAGAAGAACTCTATCCCTGATTCACGCAGGTACTCGATAAGTAGCTAATTTTTCTCAATGAGCTTTGCTTTTTATAAATTTCAGGCAGATCCGATAATTTGTTATTAAAGATTATTCTCAGTCATTTTGTCACTAAAGGATTTGTATCTTATTCACTCACGAGTAACGGAATTGTATGCATGCCAAACATTTAATTTTTTTTAGGCAGAATTCAAGTAGCTTAGATATCGAGGAACTTCAGGCCTTTCAAATCAAAGCCTGGTTTCAAATGAACTACATCTTGGATAGTCTTGTTGGCGACCAACACAGAAGTAAGCAGGTTAATCAACGATGCTTCAGTGTATTCTTTAATAACACTCTCCTTGTAAGAGTCTTCATTCTTATTAGGAAGATTCACGATAATATCCTTAAGATCTTGCATAATTTCAGGGTCTTTTGCTATTTCTGGCTTCGTCTCAAGTAACTCAAGCAGCACTCCCAGCTTCTTCTTCATGATTTCAACAGCATTTGAAGTCGAGCTCACACCTGCCGCAAGCACAGAAGAGTTGGCAGCAGTGACATTTCTGGTAACGTGCTCAATAGCAATATTTTCTGTCTTTGGTCCTTCGACATCGAAAGGAATTTCAGCGAGCTTTTCCACGCTCTCAGTCTCTCTCTTCTCGACTCTGAATTCATGAAGCTTGAGTGGCAGCTCGCTGGAAGTAGAAGTCATCTGTTTATTAGGATCGAAGGTCAAATAGAGGAGAGATTTCTCGGTTGCTTCAACGATGTTCTTGTGAATAGCAACATCCTGAGGAGTCACCTGGAGTCCCTTGGTGGTGGAGTACCAGCCGACGAGATCAGAGGTTTTGTAGACCTCCTTCATCAGTTTAACTTTGTCTTTGAAATGCTGGAAGTCAACTGCTGTGATTTCTTCGTCTTTGTCGTGCTTAGTGGCGATTTCGAAGCTCGCGATGATATTGAGAGTTCTTCCCTCCTGGTAGCCGAGAAGAGCGCCGGAAACGCGGCTGGCGCCGCCTTTCTGCTGGAGTCTGTTTCTAGTATAGTGATCTGAGATGTTCAGAACAACAACTTGGTGGATTTTGACTTGCTGAGACATTTTTTTGTCAGAAATTTTTAACAATTATTAGCTAAGATACCAGATCGGATTCCTATAATTTATTGAGTCGATTAACTTAATAATTGGATTTTCCCGATCTCTCATACGTTACGCTTGCTCCGAAATCTTATAGGATCAGTAAGTTCACTATTGCCGCTGATTTATATGGAAATTAAGTGAAATAAGGTCTTATCCGGGGTTTGGTAATTTTTCTAAAGAGCTTGGTTTTGGTATCCTGCAGGCTTATTTTGAATAAATTAATTCATAGATTGAAAGGGAATTTAGAGCAATGGAGTTCTACAACAACGAGTACTATGCCTGGGGCTACCGTCTCAAGCCTTGGTTCACCTTCCGCGACGAAGAGCGCACCTGGGTCTTGCACAGATGCTACGAATCAAGGATTCTCTCCAGCGAGGAAATCTCCCCTTACCTCAATGATGTCACTTACAATAACGTCAGCAACGTGCTTTATCCTTTCGCAGCCTATTTCATTCTCAACAAAGCTGTGTTCCCTCTCGTTCCAAAGTTCCTTAGCCAGAGAGTCACCCCAGCTAAGGCTAAGTACTACACCGTAGTCGCAGTTATCGCTTCATTACCTTTCTGGTTCAATTATAACCCTCTCTACACCAACATGTGGAGACATAGAGAGAGACTCTTGGAGACTGCTTACAAGAGAGTAGGTTTGAATATCATGGATTTGAACACTGTTCTCCCAAGATGGAGAACGACTTTTGATATTCACAGAATGATCCGTAAAAATTATCACCAAAGAAACAGCTCGCTTGCAGGAATTCTCTATCCAACTGAAGAAAACGCTGAGCCACTCGTTGACTTTAAAACCTGGGCCAAGCCAAAGAAGGTCGGAAAGATCACTAAGTAAGCAGTTCCATAGTTTTCTATTTTCTCTATATTGAAGAAAAAACTGCATATGAGATCTTTGTACGTATGCTTGTAACCTCACAAAAACTATTGACGCGTTTAATACCATAACAATCCAAAAGAAAGTATGGAATTTCAAAAAAGGTGTATACGCTCGAGAGAGGGAAATTGATTCCATTTAGAGACAATTAGCTAAGTGAGAGTGACTTTACTACTAGATGAGGAAAATATTATGAATGAGTGATATTTGAGACTGCGGTTCACTATTGAGACTTTTAAAAGGCTTCATTTATAGTGTTTGAGTGTGAATATAAATATACTAAGTTCTAGCAATTGCATTTGAATAAGATTGGCTAAATTGACTGTGATTAAACTTAATTGCTTGTGTCTAATAGTAGTTGGGTGAATGAGTATGAAGTTCCAAGCAATTACAATCATTGCAGGACCTCCCTGTATAAACATCACATTAAATACTGTGATAGTATGCTTTCTTTTTTGTCGAAAACTTTCCTTAATCAACCGATTGATGAAACTGATTAATTGACTATTGTCTAATTGAATGTATCATTTGATGACTCTCCTTTTTGAAAATGCTTTCAGAACAAATTCCCATTACAAATATATTACAATTATATGTCTCATCTTCTGAAAGTATTCATTCATCAAGCTTTACTGTACCATTACATCTCAATTATATTTGACCAAAATTTACGATACAACATTACTCAGCAAATTTTCAAAAATTTTTTATTATAAGAACCTAATACATCGCTTATTTTTTTGAATTCATTCCTGATGAAAACAAAACGAAGAGGTTTGAAATGGAATACAAGTGTGTGATCCAATAGCTACCTTGTTACATGTTTGATAATGCCATCCAAAAAATTTACCAGCACAATAGAATTCAAATTATTATTGCTTTATTTTTCAAATTTAATAATCAATTATAAAAGTAATGCTGCTTGCCAATTAGAAAAACTATTTTAACACACACATTTGAACAAATTCACTTTTAAAGAGATCATTTGAAGATACAATGTCCTATTTCTTTAGATTCTTTAGAATACTGTCGGAGGTGCTTCTAGCGGGGTTACCGCTCGTTCAGCCCATCTTCGACCTACAATGTCCTATCATTGTCATTTTGGTGTTGGAGGTCAAAAAATAAATATTTTTCAATTCGACAGTAAAATGCCAAAATCAGCTGTTTGTGTGCTGCTCATTGAGAATTATTTCAAGCAGACTCATTTCAACAAATACTTGGCTTTGAAAGTTTTGCAGATTAATTTCTCTTGAACCCAAAAAAAAGTATTAAAAAAAAGTTGAGAATGAAATTCAAACTACAATTGCTCATGAGAATAGCATTGAAGTTGAGGGTAATGGAATGTTGAGATTTCCAGACAATACCGTCTAAAAAGTCCCTCAATAACCTTAAATCTTCCTCTAGAGTTTGAATTTCCACACAGATGTGAAAGTTTTCTCTGATCGCATAAGATCGCTCATTACTGGATAGAATTAGTAGCTTAAAATTTGAGCAGTATTCGCGATTCTTATTTATCAACTAAAATTTCAGTATATATGGCTAAATACATCAAGCGCATTGGGACCAAAGCGGAGAAGTACGCGGTCCAGATAGACCTCGAAAAAGTTGAGATGAAACTCGCAACGGCTGCTAGAGTCTCAGTTTCTTTTACAAGAGGTATTAAACGCGCGATTAATATTCAATAATCATTATCTTTTTGCAATTAGGACCTCACAAAGCTGAAACAAGTAACGCCCCGAATCTCGAAGATGGATTTGCTGAATTTGACGAATCGCTTGTGCTTCCAGTTACATTTTATCATGACATAAAGAAAGAAAAATATCTCCAAAAGCAGGCAAATAAAATTTCACGAGTTTTTCAAGTAATGCTCATCTTACTGTGATACAGGGTGTGCTATCAGTATCAATTATTACAAAAAGAGGCTCGAAATCAGCAGGCAAAACGAAATTTGATCTTGCTGAGTATTTGAATAATGACACAAAAGGTATGCGTTTTTCAAAGTGGCATCTCTCATCGCGAATTTAAGAAAAACATGAGGTGATTCCGATCTTAAAATGCTTGGATAAGGCAGCCAAGTTTCATTTCACAATCAAATTAATCTCATTCGATGAGCTTGAGAACGAACTTGCTGGGTTATTCTGACAATTAGACTCAGTCCTCATAATTTTCATGATAGTGACGTGGATTCTGAAGAAGAAGAGGAAAGCATTTCGAAAGTACATCAAACCGAAGAACACCACGATAATTTGAGTCACTTGGAAAAGCGTAAAAACATGGCGGGATCTCGTCTGGAGATTAACAAAGGTAGGATATCACGCTTGTCTCTTCTCCAATAAGCAAAATTAGATAAAGGTTCAAAGGATTTTATCAACAACTGGAATACTAAGACTCAGTCTCCTATTCCTAGAAGGAAGAATACAGGACGTAATGCTGCGAACATGTTGGCAGATAGCTCAGGTAAAAGTGATTTAGTGATTTCATGTGGGATATATTTTTGTTTGCTGTAGACTCTGAGTCAGACAACGGTTTAAAACCAGGCAAAAGCGCCGTGGAAAAAATGTATGAAGAATTGAAAAGAAAATACGATGGCGCCAGAGAGGAGCTTAATGCACTTAAGCTTCAGAACGAAAGACTGAAAAAGACCTTTGATAAAGGAAAAGTAGAAAACAAAAAAGATAAATACTCTACTGTTTCTACCGTAAGCAATGAGTCCGTGTTGTAGTTTCTTATTATCGTTCTAGTTGGACCCAGATGTCGAGTCTTATAAAGATAAAATCGATGAACTCGAGCATGAAATCGCCCAATTAAAAGCCAATAGCAAATCTAAAGAGCCACAAGTAAGCGAACTCATTGGAAATAAACATTTACACAATTATTTGCATGATAGACCGAAATTGAAAAAAGAAATCAAGAGCTTGAAAAACAATTCAAGGAAATCGAGCAAGAACTGAAAAAATATCAAAACGCTGCTGCAGCTTTCGAGAAAGAATTTCCTTCCTCAACGAACACAGAAATAGACGTAGTTTCCTTCGCAAAATATAAAAACGTAAGCAAGGAGCTCATGCTACTCAAGGAGGACAACGCAATCCTTAAAGCGAAAAATGAAGAGCTTGAAGGATCTATCTTGAAGCTTGAAATAACCATCCAAGAGAAAGAGACTCGAATCTCTGAACTCGAGCTCAAGCTTCGAAAGAAAGATAGAGAGATTGCGGAAACGCGATCGAGTTTCATGAGCAGACTGAATGAATCGAGGGATGAAGCAAATTTACTCGCGAAAATTGCTGAGCTAGAAAGGAGAAATACGCTGCTGGAAACGATATTACAAAATAAAACCGTGAAGTCTCAGAAAGATAAGGAAGAACTCAAAGAGGAAGTTGAGCGCATGAGTCTTGTTAAACAACTGGAAGAGGAACTTGTTAAATTATCAACAGAAAATGAAAACCTCAAGAACCAACTCAACGAAATGAGGAATAAGCCTTCGAGTTCCAAATCCAATAAAAAGCATGGGAAAGATAGCCATAAACGGATTCAGGAGCTAGAAAACGCTGTCAAAGCACGTGAAGATGAGCTAGCTAAAGCAAAGGTAAAATTAACCTGGTTTCAAGAAATCATGATTCTTGGTAGATGGAATGGGCAAGTGATATTGAAGAGAAAGAGAAAATGTCGCGAGAACTGGCGGATTGCAAATTTGAAATGGAAAAACTTCGCATTGAGATGAGAAAGCTGAGTGAAAGTCTGCTAACGGCGAGGACGAACCTGGGAGCCGTTATGAACACTGTTTTTGAATATGGTGGACCAGAGCTGTTCGATCGAATTGAAGAAAAGGTTTCGTTCGGCGAACCCGAATATATGTCTAAATTAGAACATTAGTATCTGTATCTGCAAGAATAATCATTTAAATGGAAATTATTAGGTTAGTATGCAACAAGGCTAGTTACTTCACAGTGGTTTTTTTTAATGTGTATGGTGTTATATTAAATGCATGGAGAGTAGTAGTATATGTATGTATCCACTTTTTTTTGAGATTTCGTTCGAGTTAACACTTAAAGGTAGCTAACAGGATATTGGCAACCATCCATGGATTGCATGGATAAGTTGCTGAGTCTGAAAGTAATAAAGATTTTTATTCCCTGAAGTTTGCAATAGTCATCCATATGCACAAAAGTCAGAATATTTAAAGAATATTAGGAACTTTTATTTTATCAAAGTCAGTTAATTAGAGGTTTTTGACTGAGACGTCCAGAATCTTTATTTGCAGTTTGCTTCAATTTAGGCAAACTCTTAATATGACGACGATGCTTTAAAAATTTGAAAATTCACTCTCAGCATTGTGAGACGCAAAGCGACATCCCATGAGGCAACGAGTCGAGGCACCCTCAACAGAGCGGGTCGAAAGGAAACTAAGGTAAATAACTAATATTATTAAGAATCTGAGGGCATCTTGCCAGCAGATGTCTTTTCGCGTTATCAGACTCGCTGTTCTGCCATATATTAAAGGAACTACCATCTCAACTGCATTATAGGGAAATACTGTTTCTGCCGCGTTGGTAATAAAAGAAGATGTTATAAAAATTTGTCATTAAAATTATCAGTATGATTAATTAGAATATATTTTACGAAGTTTTTAAATAATTTCTCTTCGAAAAACCCTGGTATTAAAGCGCGGGGGTTTTCCATTCCACCTGAATGTACTGAAAACTTTCTAAGATCTATTCTTGTTATTAATTTTGGCTTTTCATTTCATACTGGTTGTCAGCACCATTGGTGCGTTGACTTAATTTAACGCCTCGCATACACTGGCAAAACTTTTTAATTAAGGGCGCCGTGAAAGTAAATTTTTAACGAAAAACTCCTTCATACTATCGTTCTCTCTCATATTCCAAATATTATAAGTTCTCATCTCCATCCTTTTAAGGAAACTTCTGATTGCTCTCGCTTTTTCGATGAGGTTTTTTAATGTATATCCTTCCATTCTTCGCGCTAATACAAGTATTAGTTCCAAAATGTTAAATGGTGCGTGTATGGAACTCTTGGTTATAACGAAAGAGTATAAAATTACTTAGAAGTTGAAAGATATGCACAATGAGTCTTAAATTTTCTACAACGGATATCAGGGTCTATATTCACGTGCTCTTTTATATAGCACTGACAAAAATTAATTTGATAAAGCTTGCAGTGTATTAATTGAGTCAGCTAAGATTCCCTTTACCATGGACTTTGATGCAGCTAAAGTAACCCTCTCGTCTCTTCCTCCCATCCTTAATCTCTCTTCTGACAGAGTAACGTACGCAAAATGATTAGTAGAGTCTCACCACTGCATAATACCTCAGCAGGAGAAGAGAATCTCGAAGATTTGCGGAAAACCGCAACTTTTGCCGGGTTTTCTCATATTCCTCATAACATCGACAATGACTACGAACACAATGCCCGTAATTTCCAAAGTTATAGGGTCGATCCTGTAAACCCTCTCGAGGTAACACCTATTTCCTTACCATTTTTGTCTTAAGCATTTATCTCAGAGTGAAAGGATTCAACCTGTCTCAGAGGTGTTTGAAGCCGAATTTTCGATGCTTTCTGATCGACTTGAAGCCGAATCCGACGACATTTTTCAGAACAAAACGAACCTCGCGTATCAAACTTTTCAAAAACCTCACCACTCGGAGAATGATAAGTTTTGGAGCCAGATAACTCTGCCTTCGAACAAAAATCTTACGACTGGCAAGGATCTTGGCGATTCTGTGAAGCCAGTTGCCACAAAATCTGATCCAACGCCTATAAGAACGGTGGATAATAACTCGAATAATCAAGAACAAACAGCGAATATATTCATTATTAAATCTCAAACGAAGTCCGGAGCCAAGCGAGTTGCTAAAATGAACCGCATCTTAGCTCTTGATCCCATCGATTTACAAACAAACACAATTCATTCGGAGCCATTCTTCACACCTCAGCAGAGATGTCAAACAACAAGACCTCAAAATCGAAAGGCTGACGACCTCGAACTTCCGAG
>ENA-UOTX01000722-UOTX01000722.1-compost-metagenome-genome-assembly--contig:-NODE-722-length-32096-cov-13.200600_pt1 | contig 32096 bp, 21 predicted proteins | sample MGYA00238143_ERZ746982 | MGnify/ENA primary metagenome ERZ746982 (study PRJEB28758, sample SAMN06268862) | compost metagenome | isolation source: single cell | place: USA: California, Emeryville, Joint... | reverse complement strand
ATGTCAGGATGTTTTTCCCCGCTGTTTTGCATTTTGGAGAATAGATCTCTGCGCAATCTTCTCAATATTCCCTTTTTTTTGCAATATGGTAGACTTTTTATCCCCAACAGCCAGAATCAAGCCTCTACCCACCTTCAGATACCCTTGAGAGGAGGCCTAGTGAGCTACTAGGAGAAAAAAGTAAAACTCGTTGCCTGATTGAAGTAATCTTTTTCATAAGTCGATGTTTGACAGAAAGCTACTTTCTGAGTTCAATTTAGCATCCGCACTCTTCATTTTTCATGTGTTTGATTCCTCTCGTAGGTCTTTCCCGCATGCCCCTGGCAATTAGTTTCTTTTTCTCGCCTTTTTTGTGTTGAATAATTTTCTCTCATGGGATAAAAGCAACGTTCATCTTTGGTCTTCAATTCAAGAGCAGGCAATCGAAGCGAGCCAAGAATACTCGTTTCGTGGCCTTTCTGACAGCAAGCGAAAGTTTCTATGCAATACTGAGTCATCCATCATCAAGATTTAAATCGGAAACGGTTAATTAACTGACAAGACATAATTCAGAATAATTTGTTTCAACTTTAATTAACTAAAGCATTTCATCATTCCTGGAGAAAGCCGAGCATTGTTTCCCCATTTAAGCCTAGACTCTTCATGAAATGATATGCGGTTAGCATAATTAAACTCTTGATAGCAACAAATTATTTCATTCCTGAATACGAAACTAAATATTGTAAATGTAAGGATTGTTTATACTCAATGTACGCTGTCGTCTCCCTTCATCATTGGATTTTAAACCCAAGATTGAAAAAATAATTGATGGGTTGCCCCATTTGATGGGTTGGATCTTATCAAAGGATGGTTTATACCTTTCGTTTCTTCTCCAGCTATCTTTAATGAACGACAGGTGTTTTTTAAAATTTGAAAACTTCTCTAAGAACAGACTGCTATTAAAAGAAGCAGGAGGTGCTCAGAAAATATGTTCCCTTAATATTAGAGAATAACTTCTTCTTCATACCTTTATTTTCAATGGATTCCATCTATTCGTTTGCAACTATTTTCAATGAAATCCTAGGAAACTTCACTTGCTTAAGCGATTACTTTTTGGGCTCTCTGACCTGTTCAGCAGACCATTTGGCCAAAGAGTGTCCGTAATATTCCGGAACCTCTCTTACTTACAGTGTCATATCTCAAATTGTGTATAATCAGAATTCTCTTATTTCCTTATTTCTGTTTCAGAATCACGCATATTGTCTTTGATGTTATTAAACGATAATCCGCTCTTTTTCACTAAGTAAAAATTTGCTTTCAAAAGCGAGCAATCAAGAGTTGCTATGGTCTTACCATCAGAATCTTGAAATCAAATCTAACGATCCGATATTTCCATGTAGAAAATGATTTATTTGATCGTAAATATGAATTATTTCTCATAACTAATGAAAGTGCGAAAACTAACCATTTTCCTAATTTAATGATAATGCCATGGCGGATAATTTCAGCTTGCCAAACATAATACCACGGTAGTCGCTAATTCTATTGTCTAGCAGTTTTTGAGATTTTGACAGCTTTAGTATTTTCGATTCTAAAGTTCACAAAATTTAAGGTTGCTCAGAATATGTGTTAGTTGACTATGACTTATCAACGATATGATTATTTTTCATTTTTGATATATAATCTTATTTGTTCAATATCTGACCTCATTTCTTTGGCTAGAGAACAGAGCTATTATTACGCTATTTAGCACATAATGCTAGTATATATCTACCATTGGAATATTTTATCGGATATCTCTGTTGTTATTCGAACTTTCCCAATATTATTTCTCTCTCATGGTCTACTTTACATCAGATTTTCACCTCAACTTCAAAATCAACCGTTTCAAAGATGCACTATTCGATAATGATTACAAACAAAAACAACAGACTGACCTATAAATCAACTAAGGACTTCGTTCAAAGAGTCATTCAAAATGTTGTTCATATCCGTTCCACCAAACGTACTCATAGAACTATTCCTCGTCAGAACCAGTATATTTCTTGTTCTAAAACTCGAGCGGGAACATTCGATTTAGTTTGAAAATAAATAACGAATCATTAGAAAATTTAGTTCTGGTTTGCAGAATAAAATTCGATTGAATTTTCGGTTTTTGATCCAAGTATTCAATTAACATTTTGAGAGCCTTCTGTCAGGACTGTATATAGAAACCCTGTTAAGAGACTCAAAACAGTCGAGCCAGCACCTATATTTTCTGTCAATTAAATTATGTTTCACCCTGGCAGCCGCAATAACCATCAAAACGATAATCGCAATGGCAGCATCCCCGAGCTCCGCGAAACGGCTTCGTTCCCGTGCATTATTAACACATCTATTGAAGCATTAGAAGAAAGCAACTCAGTTCCTCATAAGCAACTGCTCAGCAAAGCTTATAAAAAAGTGTCAAAGTCTCTAAAGAGATATAAACCTCGCCCTATACTTGAAGTAACCTAATCAAACTTCTATATTATAGTACTCTAACCGCTTTCATTACATAGCCGCTTGAGCCAGAACCGGTGATCGAGGTGTCAAGGTCAACACGCAATAAAAACATCTTTTTGGATACATTTCGCATAAGTCAGCCCAGAAGGACCTTAACGAGCAATAATAACGAGAGAGACCGGAACCATTCAGCAGAAAATTCGAAAATTAATTCCATACCTGCCTTAAATTATAACTCTAGTCAATTATATCGGAAACTGAAAAGCATTGCGGACAATGAAAGAGAAAATCAGAAAAACGCGTTCAACTTTCGAGCAAAAAGAGTGAGTACAGAGAATCAAAATTCCGAAAACACTCCATTGAATGTCCTTCAAGAATACGGCTTATCTCGCAAACCACTCAGCCACCAGAAGAATTACCGAAGTGAGCATCTGCTGCTAAAACCGATTACGAAAGCTGAATCAAAGGAGGGAGCAATTCAGTCCCCTGCAGTTGCCGTCTTGAAAAAGGAGACGAAAAAAGAGCAAAAACCCAAGAATTTAATTCAGATCGAGGACCAGAAGCAAAAATGGCCTCCAAAAAAATCGCTAATGCGTCCAGAACCTATCAAAGCAGGCAACGAATTCTTAGCAACTTTTTCGGTCCCAAATCTGAGGGAATCTCGAGCGCAGCTCTCAAATGCGAATCTAGAACCTTCAGGAGACGATCAAAATATCCCCTCGCAGTGCCATACTGAAAGAAATGCATATTCTCCTGCAAAGCAAACTCAAACGGAGCCAATATCAAGAATTAAGAAATTTCCAGGCGCCCAGATCGACGCAACGGATTCGATCCAATCGCCTTGCCTTTTAGAACCGCTGCAGCTGAGACACACAAGAATAGTCCCTCAAAAGATTCTACTTCCTTTACGAGGGTCTCACGCAAGGAATAACCACTACATCTCTCCAGAAAGAGGTTTCTCGACAGCGACGCTGAAACCGAAAATATTGAGTAACGAGTCGCCTCTCCAAATTGAATTTTCGAATAAAATTCCAAATTTTTATCTAAATCCACTTGTGCTGGACCAAGAGCCAAAGCCCAGATATAGTTACCAAGGCGCCGACTCCTACAATAATTCCCTGAGAGGAGGATATTCCATGACACCAGGCTTGATGAGTGAGTCTCAAAACAACTCGTTTAGTAATGAGAGTTACTTCAAATCGTGCTTCAAGAACCAAAAGGTTGTGCTAAAGAAAATTTTTAAGGATGGGATAAATTTCTGAACTTGTTTTCTTTGTGATCGTATATGTTGATATTATAATTTCGAGCTCCGAGCCGAAATGCATAATTTATTGTCCATGAGTGTGCTTTAACTAAGTAACTTCATAAATTTCAATCTAGGTTGCTTCTAATGCCTTAAAGTTTATAATTTGGTATTATGCATGAACAAACTAAATTAATTTCAGCAATATTGGAACACAGCTTCGAAGAGAGAAAGAGAGCAGCGGGTCACCAAGTAATTTCATGACCTTGAACAAAGGAATTCCCAAGGAAGAGTGATACTAAAGTTTGGAATAAAGTTTTCTTGTTCTTTTTCATTCAATTCATATGAATATCGAAATAAATGATTATTCTTCTCACATACTGAACCTGTCTTTTCTCATAAGGGATCCTTAAAATGCTCAAGCATCTATATTTCAGCAAGACAGTAGCACAAATGCGTTGGTATTTCAATTATCGAATGAATATGATTCAATTTGTTATGCTGAATGAATATGATAACCCAGATATAATAATATAGAATTCAGCTCCTTTCATTTTCATGAGGTATATCTATTCATGAGAAAATCGATATTATGAAGATCAGTATTCAGCTTTATGGAAGTTTTTGAGGGCATTGATCACATAAGCAGGCTTCAAGCTTTCTTTGACGTCTGGCTCGTTGAGGTAAATCATAATCAAGATCGCAATCTATTGGTAATTTGGGTCAGCTGTGGATGAAGTGGGATTTGTACCTTCAATGCGAAATTAATACTGCTCAAAGCAATCACCAAAGTATGAATGCCGTTTTCCCAATATCCTTGAACGAAAGCCTCGCTATCCCAGAATGGACCCCAGAAGAGAAGCCAAATGAGATCGGTTATCAGTGTAAATGCGATCAGCCATGCAATAACAAACTTTTGATTCTAAACAACGATTCTTTTGGAAAATGATAGCTAAATAAAGTTACTTTCTGCAGGCCCCAAGCCATGTAAGCAAACACGAAGAGTGGGAGGTTGTAATCTGCTCTGGAGAAGCTGGTAAATGCTGCGATGACGGCAGACACGAGGAAAAGATTTCTGGTCCAAAGTCCGGTGTTAACCATGCTTTTCTTCTTAAATTACTGTTAGAATTAAATGCGTTTATTATACTTTTAAGTGTTGATCCAAACTTTGAAATGATACAAATCAAATCTCTAAGCTTGGTTCTTGATTATTGCTAGCTCAGTTTATTAGGAAGCTTCAGTGCCAGACATCGAGCTTGGCAAATAATGAAGAAAAGTGAAGGAAAGCCTTTGTTGGTTGTTTTTGTAAAAAAAAATAAAAATTGAAAAGGAAAAAATATGAGGTACGGATTTTTTTTAAAGGAGGAGAGTCCGATTTTTCAGGTTCTATTGAAAATCGTGGCTGGTTCATGAATTAGGGCTATCATGGAAAACAATTTGATTTAGCTCTGAAAATGGAATTTCGAATTCCGACCTTAGCTCAGTTGGTAGAGCGTTGGACTGTAGAGTTATGTGGTAATCCAAGGGTCGCTGGTTCGAATCCGGCAGGTCGGATTTTTTGTTATTTCTTTAATGCCTAAAGAGATCATCAAATTATAACTATAAGCACCAATCGAGGCGAACGCTAACGACTTTTCTTATTATTTTGTGCAATGGTGACTATGAGCTATGACTTCCCTCAAATGGATGATTAATAAATAGAGCTGATTTCTCAATATCCATCTAATTGAATAGATGCATGATTTATTGTTATTTTATCTGAAAAATAGAGAAAGGAGCATGTTTCACTTGTGATTCGTATTGAAACAGCAAGCTTCAACTTTAACAATCTGTGAAATTTTTTCCAACTCAAATCTAATGCATCAAGCGAGACCAATGACAGCAAAGATAAGATAAGAAAGTTCTCAAAGATACGGCTCAGCAAACACATCCATATATAGCAAAGAATTTATTTAGCTCACGATTGAAGAACTAAAGTCAACAAAGAACTCCTTTATGCTGAACGAATTGGAGTTCAATATAAACATTGTTCTTCAAGTATTTTCAACAATGAATTTAAGAAAACTCTCTCAGGAAGAAGTTGCAACTTCTTCCATCGCATTTCTTTCTTCACCTAACTTTCCGTTGCAAGTAATGATTTTATTTAACGCTGTCAGACTTAATCAATTAAAAGAAAAATGTAACAGAGGATAGTGTTCGTTAAACCTTGAATTTCTTAAAATAATTTCAAATTTACAGATCGATCTGTTGAAAAACGACCTCCACCACGAGGCTTCGTAAAGTTCTAAAATGCACCTCAATAGCGAACTGATGAATAGACCTCCAAAAGCTGGTAAAAATTAACCTACCTCCAATTATTCCTCACAACATCCCTCTCTAGAAATGGCATTGCCAAAAAAATCAGCATTGCGATCAGATCCTCGTCATGTAGCTAACCCTTCTCTTGAGAGAAACCCGCCTATAGCTACAACGAAACAAAACAGTGAAAATTTTGCTCCGACGAATTCGCCGGACCCAAAGGATCGAGCCCAATCACATAAAACCGCTAGCAGCTTCGATTTTACAAGTAATCTCGGGCAGTTTAATTCATACGCTCGAACCAAACCCAGAGACGATTCTCCAAAGCACGGAGACAAGGACCAATTTTATACGCTGAAAGGGTCCAAGTCATCGCGTATCCTTGCTAATATCACCAACAATATCGATAAATGCAATAAAACCACGCGAGATCAAAATGATTCAAGCGACTCGTACTCCGAGGACACCCACGACAACAGATTTCGAACGCTTACCGAAGGCTTTGATCCTCAGTTTCAATACAAACCGAAAAGTACGACCCCAACTTCATTTCAGCCGCGATTGACTCTCAAGGCCCCGCAAACCGACGGTGGAGGACCTCCAGAGTACCGAAAAACGGTCAAAGAATCCGATTTTGACAAGATATTTAACCTTACCGAAAGGGAAGACGATAAGTCATCGGATATCGACAGCTATAATATGAATGACGCTCTAGCCAAGAACACGAGTCCTACCCAAGAGCGATTTAAAACGGCTTATCAGGGCACGATCAAAGACGATAAGCGGGAAGCGGAGAAGCAACTTAAGTATTATAACCAAGCCGAAGAGCCTTTCAGATATGGAAATCAGAATAAAAAGGATTATTTGAATAAGACTGAGATCATCGATACTCGAGGCTCAGAGACGAGCAGCACGTGTGCTTCGCTGGACATCGATCAGCACCAAAGGAAAACTTACAAGGAGCAAGGGAGAGGCAAAAGAAGTCATGGTGAGGAAGAAGACTTGCGGTTGAGGTTCGAAAGGCAAATTAGCGACTCAACACCGAAGAGCAGCAATTTAGAAAATCAGATATTCTCTCTAGAGAAGGAAATCGTGAGTTTGAGGGGCGAGCTGCACCAGTTAAGGGAAGAAAATAAGGCTTTGAAGAGACGACAGATGGAGTTTTCTTCCAAGGAAAGAGATGAGTATGAGGCGAAAATCCTCAAGATTGAAAGAGAAAAAATCGATTTGATACAAGAGAACACCGAATTAAAAGAAGAGCTTGACGACACCCGCAGAGGATTCCAACTAAAGCTTCAAAACTTCACTAATATCATCACCGGCCTGTACGAAGAGATCCAATTGCTCCAGAGCCAAAGCAAGCCGAGCCCTGAGCACATCAGATCTTACACTGAGAAAAAGGTTTGCGATGAGACCTCGCGAGAAAAGCGCGGGGTACGTTCAGCGAAATCGAAGGGGCGAGAAGCGAATAACTCAGAAACCAATAGTGCAGCGGATGGTGAATTGTACGCTGAGCATCAGGCTTCAATGAAAGACTTGGAGCAGTACAGAAAATCGACGTCGAAGTTTGTAGATTGCATTACTGACCTTATCATTGAATGTTCCCCTTCGAATGCTTATGGAGGAGGGAAACCCTCGTTGAAAGAATGTTGGAAATGGATTAAAAACATGGTGAGAGACTATATGACGATTAAGAAGAGGAACGATAGTCTGAATGAAAGCGAGCAAATCGCGAAATTCTGTGCGGAATCGCTGATGATAAATGATAAAAAAGCGATTGTTCCGACATTGTATCAGATGCAAATGCAGCAGAAGAGATTTGAGCAGATAATAGGAAAGGTGAAGGCTTGGCAAGATTTACCGACAGTGGAAGCATTGGAGGAATTTCTCGAGAAACAATTGCTCGCGAAAGGGTCTTGTAAGACTTTGAAGAATTAGAAATACACCCTTATAGAAGGCTTTTTTTTTTGTAGGAATTTACAACTTCTGAATTCAGTCTTCTTTTAAATAACAACACTATTTATTCAACTTTTTCCACACCATCTTAATGACAAAATAAAAAGACAATCAGTTACTTTCAAAATTCATACATAGGTGTTGATAGCCAGCTAAGAACGATGATAATAATGTAGCAAAGTTGCTACTTTTTAATAAATGAATGAAGCAGAAATGGTATGGGAAGTTGTTTTCCTCGTTGAGCAAAGTTGTGAAGTATTTAAAAGTAAGGGAGAGACTTTCGCGATTGCCTTGGATCTAAGTAGTTTATTGTCGCTTCGTTTAAGGAAAATACTCTTGATTGTTTCTTCTATTGTGAGTGTGTGATAGTGCAGTGACTAATCGACCTTGAAGCGACACATGGAATACAAGATAAGAGTAATTAAGAGAGTGAAATTTAATAAAAATGATAGCCTTAATTTCAATAGGCAATAGTAATACGATTTTTTATCAATAACTCTGATGATACTATAACATTAGAGTTTGAATAACTCAAACTTTGTGGAAAACAGATTATAGCACTGTCAGATTGATTGACAATTTTTGAAAACAGCTCATCATTTCTTCTGAATATTTCAGTTATTAAAGAATGATATAAATCATGATACCAATACAAATAACTAATAGCTTTTCAATGTAAGTTTGGATGGATTCTGTCAAAATACCAGCTTACCATTATTTGAAGATTCCTATATCTTGTATAATGTTGCGAATTGAATGAGATAATTCGATGTGAACATCAAAGAGTCTTGGTTTTGGACCCAAAAAATGAATATTAATTTTATTATTCCTTTACTCAAAAACGAAATTATCTTACAATTATAAATTGTTAGTTCTTACCATAGAAATATCCATGAAGAATACGAGGCGTAAGACAATGAAAATTTATGTTAATTGAGCAAAATCGCCATTTCTATGAGCGTATGGATACTCTACAGATGTCAATGCACAGCAACACAAAATTCAGTTCTTGATTTCAATTATTATTGATGTAGGTTGTTCCTGAGAACCTACGCGAAACTAGAGCATAATAGTTGTAATGGGTTGTTTCAATAAAATATATCAAAGTAAATATAAAGGAGCGGTTTCCATCACGCTCTCATCATCTATATTTAAAAAGAAAAATATGATTTTTCCTTGCGAATTGCAAGCAAATCCATGAATATTGTGAAAGCTCTTTATATCAACAGATAGTTGATTTTCTTGGAATATCGTGTTCTATTTCTATAGTAGAAACCAAAAGCTCGCAACTGATTTTAGTTTTTTAGAAATGGTAATTTATTGCATGGTAGTTTGCATGGTAGTAGAACTGAACTAAACCATGCAGGATTTGTTGAGTGTTTCATAATTACAGTGCAGGTTTGTATATTTATTTTTACTGCTGGCAGGTAGTTCATTATAATAAAGTGAAAAATTGCTGTCTCTCAATAATTTAAAATGGCCCTTTTGATTTAAGACTGAAGCTAAACATTAAACAAAATCGTATTAAATCTGTCTAATTGAAGACGGTAAATTTTCAGCAAAATCGAGTGAATTTGTTTGGTACTCAGTTTTATACTATGACAGAATAGGATCTGTAATATTTCATCATTTACACCTTACATACACAGAGATGTCGAGAAGGATTATTAATTTCTATTACCCTGTTTAGGTAATACCGGCCGAGAAAATGAATCTGCTAACTCAAAGAGGCTAGAATTGTGAACTCAAAAACAGCAGATCCAATTCTTAACATTTTTGTAAATTGTTAATTATTTGTATATTGAGCTTTATTTCTATGAAATAATCTATGTATACATTTTTTTGAATTGAGCTCTGAAGAATGAATTTGTCAATTATTTCTGTATCAGAATTCGCTGAACTGTAACCTTAATCTCTGTTGAAAAATCTCGCATAAGGCAGCAATTAACAAGGTGAATTTATATTCTATTCAACAAACAGAGGAGAAATCACTAGGTTTAAAGTCTGAACAGACTATTTTTGCTCATAACCTCATGGCATTAATACTCCAAATGCAATATTCATTATCTAAAAAAATAACAGAAATCGATGTGTTGTGTGTGCATTTGATATAAAAATCCGATATCATATTATTAATGATGAATTGAAATTTAAGATTGTAAAGAAGTCCTTAGAATTAAATTAGAAATTCGTGTTTTGTTCATTACAAATCATGTGTTAATAACATACGTTCTCGTTTGTTTTTTTCAATTGTAATTTTCTGTCCAGAGTACCATAATACCATGTTCTATTTTCCCTTGATTACAGGAGTCTGAATTATGAAACAATTCGTTGAATTTTAAATGATTCTTGTCTCAATTATTCGGAATAAAAAATTATAATGTGATGATTGATAAATGTTATTTAAGGCTGGTTGATTATATTCTAATCCGAAGTAATTATAAGTAAGCTCCAAAGAAATTACTATAGTTGAAACGAATTTACTAAACTTAATTTCATAAAAGCGCATTACACTACGCTTTGCAGATATTTTACTTTGATAACCCGCTAATTGTTAAATATCAACTCAATCTAAACTTTTTCTTTGGTATAATCTGCTATGAAATAGGATAAGCCCTCATTATCTAAAAACTAATAACTTCAATTAGAATTAAACTCATCACATTTTTCGACGATGGAACAGCCATTCCTCTCCTCTTTCGTAAACCCGTTGTCTACGGTGTCCTTCATTTTAAGAAACAGAAAATTTGTTCACTTTCCTATAGGATTATCTAAAAATCATTAAAGACAGTTAATATTTAAAATAAACCGTTTAACAAAATGAAAAATTTCTCAAACGAACCTATCCCAGAAGAGGACCGATCAAACTCCGCAATTCAGGAACCGTCTTCTTTCCGCGATGAGAGCGGCGGAAAACTCGACACCCTCCTCAACGCCCAAAAAACCACTAACATTCTCTCACTTTCAGACCGATTCATCGGCGACGAAGGAGCCATCAAACTCGCTGCCTTCTTAGACGAGCAACGTCACTTTGCTTCTCTTGAACTCAGAGGCAACAACCTAACCTCCACGGGTTTTGCAAAGATCTGTGAAAGTCTGAAAAAATGCTCTAATCTAAGATCGTTGCATCTCGAATGGAATTCAATAGGAGCCGGCTCAAACGATGGAATCCAAGCCCTATTATCTGTTGTCCGAGAAGTCAAAACTCTAACCACGATCGACCTTCGAAATAATGGGATAACCTCCGCAGCGGCCACTCCATTAGCAGCGATTATCCGAGAGGCTGAAAACCTTCAAACGCTTGACTTGCGATGGAATGAGGTAACTAACGACGGCGCAGAGGTCATTCTAAACGCGATGAAAGACTCCAGTCGAAAAGTTTTCGTTGATTTCAGCGGTAATAGAGTCAGCGATGATTTGCTGTTCCAAATCAACTCGCTCAACACCAAGCAGATCCTTATCCGATCCACCGATGATCCCGTCACTACCTATCTCTCAGATAGAACTAAACCAACGACTTCGTATATGAAAAGCCCGACTATCGGCAACTACGGAAGCCCTATAGAAATCACCGAGTACCCTTCTCCAGCGTACGGCGACATAAGAGGGGTAACCCCCTATTCGCATAGCAGCGTGCAACAGGAAAGACCTTGCCTCTATTCGAATGTGACCGATCAAAGAAGCGAGAGACCTTTCCTCTATTCCGTTCAATCAGGTGCCCCATATTCTCAGAATATCCCTGATAATTTTCAATCTCGATCCCTCCGTCATAGCCCAGGACAAAACATTCGTAGTTCGCCTCCTAAAACATCTCATGACTTGAAATCATCGCACGATTACACTAGTTTGATCAATCGAGCCTATAGTTCATTGAACGTCGCCAAAGAAGAGCAAAGAGACCCGTTAAAGGACGCGAGCGATAAATTTAAAAAAGAAGAACTGGAGTACAAATTGTTGCAGGCTAATGACGAGATTAGGAAGAAAGAAGTGCTGATCTCCGACCTCGCCACCAAAATCCAGGTATTGACTCAAGAGGTTCAAAATAGAAACCACGAAAACGACGAGGTCTACGAAGCAGCGGAACGCATCAGAAATGAATATAAAAATAAAATCAGAGACATACAAGCTGAAAACGAAGAAAAAGTCGCGGATTTGATGGGGCAGCTTGCCGCTCTCAGACATGAAGTCGAGCGGTTGTCAGCCGACCATGTGCGAGAAATTAAAGAAATCAACCAAAGCTGGGAAGGCAAGTTAGGCGCGGCTGATGATAAAATTGCAGCGCTTGCACGCGAACTTGACGATAAGGATCAGCAAATCAAAATCGGTGCGACCGTGCTGGATCAAGCAAGGAGGGAGCTTGAAGAGAAAGTGAGGAGAGTCGAGCTCGAGGTTCGTGAGGACGAGGAACGAAGACATAGACATTCGCTCAGGATTCTTGAAGATAATTTAAGAGCAGCGGAACTGCAAAGAGACGAGTATATTCGTAAGAGTGATGGGCTCATGGTCGACGTGCAGAATATAGAGAGAAGATTCAATGACGAGAAGAATAAATTCGAGATGGAAAGGAGTCGCATGAGAGCTGATTATGACAGGATGCGTAACGAGTTGAACCAGCTCCTGACGGAGAATGAGAAGTATAAAAACGATCTCTTTACCAAAGAAAACGCGCTGAGACTGCTTGAACGAGATCATCAGAATTTGCAGAGAGAGTTGAATAGGACAAAGGAGATGCATCGTGAGGAGGTGGATCGTATGAAATTTGAGCATAATGTGGAAAAGAGGAGGTGGAATGACGATTTTAAGCATTTGGAGAATACGTTGAAAGAGACTGAGAGAAAGAATAGGGACCTGGAGGGTGATTTGCAAAGGAGAACAGGTCGAGAAGGACTGCAGGAGTTGTTGACGAGTAATATACAGCGAGTGCTTGGAAAGACTTTTGGAGAGAATGAGTTGACGAGTCCTGCGACGAATGTAGGGAAGTTTTACGATTATGCGAGCGCGTCTGGGAAAAAGGAATTCAGTTACAGATAAGATTGGATACGTTTTATGTTAAATGCATCATCTTTGCACATTTTCTATTGATTAAGATACGAAATCGAAATTTGAATAACATTTTCCTTGTGATAAACCGGAGCTAATTTTGAATTAAGCAAAGACCAAAAATGACTTACTAACACTAAGAGCTGTAGATCTGAAAAGAGTTGTTTTCTAATGAAACTTTTGATTTTTGCCTGAGAATAGTAGTAACTTTATAAGTACTTAGAAATACTCAAGTATTTCAAACTAGTTGAAGGTTTCAAGATGGCAGGAATTAGTTAGATAAAGTGTTTTGAGATATCTAATAAAACCTAAATTTCAAATTTTTATTGAAATTAGTTAATTAATGAAAGAATTTTGATTTTATAATTTTTACGAAGAATTGTTAAATAAATAAATAATTAATGCTAATGTTGGGAATTTTTACAGGTATTTGTAATAATTGCTCTGATATCCCTTTTGAAAGAAAATTAGAATTAATTTCATAAATAATGAATTTCTCAAGTATTGGTAAGAACAGCTGATGATTGAATTGAACAATCGGTAAACTGTTGGAAAAGAAAAAACACTAGATAAATATGTAATCCTATATCACGAGTCGTTATTCAGTCAAAAATTTAATAACAATTGGATTTTTATCCATATATAATCTTTCAAGTTTCAAAGACATTTATATATCGTAATCTATCAAATCTTTCTGCCTCCTTGTCATTCAAGAAAGTACAAGTCAAATGTGTAATTGAGCCAAAAAACTTTTTGAATTTCATCAGATTAAGAATTCAAGTTGAAGATATTTGGATCGTAAATTTGTGTTCTCTTTACCAAGAGCAACAATTGCTAACATTTCGACCTCCTATTATTGAAGAAACTTTCATTGGTAATGATTGTCATACTGAATAAATCGTTCGAATTTAAATGATGAGTATAGACTGGCGAATAAATTAGACTGTCTAGGCAAATGTTTCACCCTCGAATGAGATACGCACCAACTAACAAAAAATATTTTCCTCCTTTTTTGCCTACCAAAAAAATTAACTCAAAATCTTTCAACATTATATTTTGAATCATTGAGTATTATTCGTCATCGCTATCATCCGCAGCTATCTCTGAGTTTTCACCCTGGTTTGGCTCAAGCGATAAAACTTCCATATTCCTTCCTAGCTCCACGTCAAAATACTCATCGACAAATGGGTCTTCAGTCGGCTTTTTACAGGAAGGAAGTATAGCTATCAATGGATTTGTCGTATGGAAATGTATCTGCAGGTTGCGCAGGATGATATCCTTTTTAAACTTCGCAAGGAATCCGCTCTACCAAAACTCCATATTACAAAAAATCCCCTTGAAAGTAGTTAATTTACCACTGACACTCGACCTTGACTCTTCAGCATCGTTATCACAGAATTGCCAGTCAGAACCAATCCCCTTTACAAAATATTAGCGTCTCATAGATCGTCATCGTATTTACCAAGACCAAAGATTGAAAAAGAGCAACGATATCGAAAAACAAGTGGTCAAGGCGCCAGCCAACAGTACCGTAACAAATTCTGACTTCGCCTAAGCAATTACTTTGTATTCTCTCAAAATAATGAAATTTACTCTAAAATGATCGTCGAGCAATGGTCCAATTGCGACTGAGGTGTGAAGTAAGCATCCAAAGAAGGAATACGTGATGAATAACAAGAAAAACTTCATGTTTTTATAGCCAACGCAATTCATTATCCATGCTAATTTTGTTCAAAGTGAGCGGTTGCATATGAATAGAAGCTTACGGCAATGGTGGTCGAGATGTACGATACATTTCTGACAAATAGAACAGTGATGCACATTTTTTGGTTTTGGAAGATTGCATGAATGACAAAATTTAGTGCCCTGTTCATCACCGGTATTGGAAAAACGAGCTTCTAGCACATCCTATAGTGGATTCATAATCTTAGGGAAAGAGGGTAGATAAAATTACTCTGTATTCGGAGGAGTAGCCAGGTGAACTGCAAGCTGCCATAAGATAATTGAATACGACTAATGGTGCGATAAGAGCTTCGATCCATATGATGGTCTACAGGTAAAATTTGAGATATGAGTGGGAGGAGTCGCCTATACTATCGCAACGGCTGAGTAATTCTGGGCTATGTGGTAGTAGGGAAGAAGTATATGGTATAGAGAGTATAAAATTAATCCTTCGATTCCGAAAGCCACTGCCATTCCAAGTATACTGAAATAGCGGATGATTCCAGCAAATGCGCAATTGCCTCTTCCGCTTGGAAAAATAGTATCCATTTGCCCGTAGTTTGAGTGACTGCCTGTCAATAAAGTATGATTAGTAAAACTTATTAATTGTCTGCGTACAGTTTGCGGAAGAGACAGGAATATTAGAAATCGAAACAAATGTGGCTAATATAACCAGAGTTAGATTTACGGGAATAACTATGCTCAAGTTATATCTATTTTCACATATGTTTGCTAATCTAAGTGGCTCATAGTTACAAAGTATTGTAAAGCATTTGAGTTAAGAATAAATCTCCTTAATGAATAGAGTTATTATGATTGCTTAACGCTTCAACTCAGTTAACGTTCAATATATAAGATTAACGTTGCGGAGTTGATATAAGCCATCAATCAAACAAAACTAATGTATTATTGAATTTAAAGTTTTCCTCGGCAGTCAAGGAATGACCATAAATAAATGAGAGATTTCTCATGATTCTGTACAGCTGATTCATTTTATTCATTTGAGTAAAATTCGAGTAGTTTGCACAACCTGAATGTATGCTTGACCAACAGGAGATGCTGATAATACAAGCAAGATTTATGATTGACTAGTTGCAACTGTTTATTCGTTGGCTTTTTTTTTCCTTTCCTTGGACTAATTATTTATCTCTCATTAGAAAGATTCAGCTGTGTGAAACGGAAGGCAAAGAGAAATATGATAACTAGTCGTTCCAATGACATGACAGCAAACCTGATTGACGATAAAAGTGGCAAGAGGAAACAATACTGAAATTACAGCCGATAAAAGTAAACTATCATTATAATCATCTACGACCAATTTTTTTCTTTAGAATATTCGGAGATACCAATTCTATATGTTTCATTTAGTGAACATCCAAAAGGAGTCAAATAGGAACCCAGTCCGAACATAGTTATTGAAATAATTTAAGATAGAGTTAATTTATCTCGGGTTGTTTCTCTTCTTTTTTTAAAAAAAAAAACAACCAAATAGCTTAAATATTGTTAATTCGGTCATCATGAAAAGTCGGCAACAATAAATATGCCCAATTGCTCAAATTTCATTTTCTGAGCCTTTTGAAGAGCATTATTTTCCATCTTTCTTCGAAGCTTTCCTCAAGAGCTACCGAGTGTAACGATTCTGAATAGTAATTGAGTAAAAAGTTTTTGAAAAGTTCCTCGTGCTGCTTATTCAAGCTGCTGAAGCTGAAACTATGCAAACTTAAGAGTCTAAGCTCAGAAGATATTGAAAGAATCAATTCTTAAACCACAATGTCACCTTGCCTAATACACATTTTTCAGTTCAATTTCCATCTGTTAAGAATGATTAAGAGCCGTTGATACAACATTCCGGACTTAAAGTTAAAAGATATCGTAGCTTTTCTACTCAATAGCAATGAACAATCCGCCATGACTCTCATTATCACTCCAAATGAGATCTCAATGAGATTGGCCTGCAGCTGATTGAACTCCACTAAATTAGAATCTCCTTGAGACTTGAGTGCGAGCTACTTCACACTTCATTTGAGAATTGATCGATAGAGCTGATTTGCAACGTTGCTTGCAATGAATCGATTATTGACTTGATCTCAATTATTCTCTATTGGGTTTTTAACTCGTTTAATTTCACATAGCTTCGATTTATTAACAAGAATGCACCCTCTGCAATCCTTCCTTTGCTGGAAATCCTTATGTGAATTTCACTACCACACATTTTCTGATTAATAACCCTTTTCGATGTAAAACTATCGAATTCTTTAATATATGTTGGGGGTTCTCTTTTATGAGCACTTCATGCAAACTTTCAATCCTTTAGAAATTGTTGGAAAACTCTTCACTCGTACTTTCACAGCGTTTTAATACCTTAATGGAACGGGATTGAGAAATTTTTTTAGGATATTCACCTTCGCTGATAATCACTTTTCGAAGGAGGATTTGCAGTGATTCTTTAATTCTTTGAGAATCTAACAAATTTAACTGATTCCGAAATCCTAAACTGGAATTACTGAAATAAAGCCGATAAAATTAATTCAAGATGAGCGGTGGGTTCTTGCTATTAACTCGGCCCTTCAAGCTTTCTTCTATAAAACCTGAGGAAGGAGTGTTAACGACAACTAGCCTTGGCCACGTTGTTGGTGGTCGTTAGATTGACTCTGTATGAACGCTAAGAGTAATGGACTAATTGGATTTTAAACTTTTCTAAAAAGTTGGTTTTTGATTTGATAGCACTGACTTAAATTCTTTTGTCCCTTTAAACGTTTTTTTCGTAGCATTAATCAAATTCGAATAAACTTCGTTTCGCTTATAATACTTGCTAATAAAAAGTAGAAAATGAGCATAACTTCCAAAATTATTGGAGACTGGCTTTCCACTAGCCTCAGACGTTCCAGTCAATTGGCCAACACCTTCCATCACGAGGAGCCTCAATGTTCGTTTTACTACGATACCAGACTTCCTACTTTTGTCGAAACAAAACAGGAAACGCTGACTCAACCAAAATTCCTTCGTTTTCCTAAGCCACAACCCCTATTCGTCCCGTCCCACCCTGAAGGACTCCAAGGACTTGGTAAAACAGTTTCGCTAACCTATTTTGCTTATTTTGAATAGTGAGCAACGAAAGAATCGAAAAAAACACTTGGAATAATTTTTCAAATGAGACTTTCCACCAAGAGCACTTTATGGTAACATATCTCTCTTCAACCTCGTCTCAAAGGCTTTGTTATGATTAGCATGTGCTCGGAACGACTAAATTTGAGGTAGAATACGCGAGTTTCGATATCAATGATGTCGAGACGACAAAGAGCTATATCATTGGTGAATTTTCTGAGTAATTTGCCATATTGCTTGAGCTCATTGCTTACCTTTTCCCCTTTGGCAATTTAGAGATAATTCTATAAGCTGTTATAGTGAAGAAACTGAGACAAACGACACAGATTATGAAGATTCTATTTTTGCGGTTCCGTCGACGAAATCGGAAATCAAATCTTTTTATCAAAACCTTCGAAAAAACATCAATAGCAAATGAAAAAGCAAGCGCTTTTATCATTTCAAGATCAATCAATCTTTTTTCCCCAGCTCCAACCCAATATCTATCAGCCGAGCTTTCAGTTGAAAGACAAGTTAAATCAATATCAAGAAAACATATATAACAATAAAAACATTTAGTAAAGGTTATATGGATATATTGGAAAATTGGACTGGGTACTCTCTACTACGCTTTAGGTATTATGCATAGTCAATTGGTTCTGCATAATTTGATTGGTTTTTGCCTTCTTCATGAATTCTTAGTGTATATCTTCTTTTTCTATTTACAATGAAAAATAAATAAGCAAAAAGCCTTCTCCACTTCCTCCAAGCTAAGCATTCGCACATTTTTCCCTTTTCTGACTCCAGGCACTCTCTGCGATCTCTTTTGAATTCAAAAATGTGGAGATCCAGTCTCCAACAAGAGCTTTTCTGACAAAAGAAACATCGAATTCAAAGATATAAGACTTGTATCGCCATATTGCACCATTTCACGTTTCCCACTATCGGGTTATTGATTTTTGTATTAGCTTTATAGCGGAAAGGCTTAAATTATAGACAAAGCTGAAGAAATACGTAATATTTACTCTAACAATGACTATTATGCTAACATATTAGAGATTCCTAACTTGCTATCAATATCTGAGAGCACATTTGCGCATTGCTGTAACACAGTCAGCTGTTTCTTGCATTCAGTGCGCAATTTTGAGATCACACTGTTTTCGGTGAGCAACATTTCAAATTTATCCTCCTTGTAGACCTTAAGGATCAACTCTCGCTCGCAAGTATCTCTTGTCTAATTCCACATGATGAGAACCCTGATAGCGCTAAGAATAATACTTTGTTGACCAAAAATGTAATGATCGTCTTTGGCACAGAATCGTTGATATTCCTCTTGACGACATTCAAATATGATAAAATCAACTTCTTGATAAGCTTAACTTGAATAATATCCTTCTTGCTGGGGTTCTCTGTGACTTTTAGATTGGAAGGAACCTGAACAGTGAAAGTTAACGCGACATACTCCGAGGATTAATACCTCTGGAAGGATAGTATTTGGGAATTTCGTGTTGTTAATAACATTATAATACGTAGGATCCTCAAAAGCCCTGGCTTTTTCTACTTTACCATTCATTCCAGAGGTGCCTGTGAAACTTATCGAGGCGAGTTTGCTGTCGATTTCATTAGTGTCTGGCTGTCTGTTTGACGCTGCTTTGAAGCTGAATAAGTCCTTGACTCTATCGGTTGCTCTGGACATGATTGATTCATCATTCTTTTTTGTTTCCCTTTGAATAGTAGTTTAAGCATTATAGTTTTACTGAGCTATTATTATACTCTTTTGGGCCGGTTTTCTTGCTATCTTTCGCTGGTGCAGTTGTTTCAGGCTTCTTTTCGAGCTTTGAGAGGTCAGGGTTCTTATTTTCATCCTGAGCGCCTTTGAGGATCTCCAAGATAGCGTCTGCTCCGTCCAAGAAGTTTGGATGGTTGCGATTAATAAACCCAAGCTCGATTTGAATAAGATTTCTGATCATTTCTTCAGTTGGCTTTAAGCTATTGGCAAGGAGACTTTGCATGACTTCTTGGAGTTTAAGGTTGAGAGCTTCGAATCGTGCGAGCTCAGGGAAGTTTATTTCAAAGACGATTTTTCTAAGTTCTTCATAAATCTGCTGGGCCAGTTGAATAGAAGGTGCCAAAAGTCTGGAAATCTGTTGTCTGATCAAAATATCGAAGACTTTTTCCGATACGAAAAGAGGATCTTCAAGTCCGTCTGAGTTTTTCGTTGCGGTTCGGATATCCTACGGGAAAAAAATTCTTATTTGCGTGTAAGCTCAAACGAGTGTTTTACGTCGTCAGTGAGCATATCGAAAGGATCGAGCTCGTTTATGCTTTTAATGAATCCTTCATTGATGATGTAATTGATTCTTGCTCCACCGAAAAGCTCCAAAGAGTCGCTCTTGGCGTAATTTCCCTCTGAAATATTTACGATTAACACAGCCACAAAACCCAGGAGATTTACTTAAGTAATTGCTGTATGCAGTGCTGAATCTCGAAATCAGAGAAAGCAGCATAAGTGCCTTGGCTTCTTTGTTATTCTCGTCGAAATCAGGCTCACCGTATTGCATTAATTCCATCTGTTTTACCTATAATTTGAGAAAAGAAATCGCTTTTTAAATGGAATTGAGCGCGTTATCTACGTGGATCAGCTCGTCAATTTTGGTCTTAATCTGCGGCAAATTCTTCTTAATATGCTTAATGAAGATCGTCTTCAACGTGTTTGTGAGGTAAGGGACACCCATTCTATCGGCGTAGAGCTTATATGTTCTATGCTTTTGGAAGAACTCCTACAGCCCGATAAATCAATAAACAAAACGATCATTGTTCTGCTAATTACTCTTTCAGCGTCCAAAGATTCTTTCACACTTTTCTTAGCATTGAGGTCCTTTTGGTTTCTGCAAACGACTCCAACGTATCCTAGTTTGAGAGGGTAGAGTTTCCCTTGTAGTGTGTCCAAAGCATCAGAGTCTTCGTCGAGCGTGTCCAATTTCGTAACAATCTGTAAGTTAATTTATTAACTAAGCTTCTTTATTGCAATAAATACTCCCAACGTCCTCACGCCTTCAGGATCGACTTCACGAGCAAGCTTGAGCGCATCAGAGTTAGCTAAATCAGTATTGGCCGCACTGATCGCGAGGATAATAGTGTTCGGGTTTTTAATGTAAGTCATGACCATCTCCCTAATTTTCGATTCAATATCTGGTGGCTGATCTCCCACTGGTATCTATTTGCATTGGTATGAGATTCCCAACGAGCGATTTTTACCTTTGTGATGCCTGGAAGGTCGACTAAATTCAAATCGACAACATTTGGAGAGTAGATCTTCACGATTATCGGAGATGATGAGATTCCTTTGTTCTGGCCAGCGAGCTGCTCGGTTTCGAACTCGATTTCCTTTCTAACCTGGTTATAATCGTAGAATTTTTGGCCTTTCTTATGAGCAAATTCAGCGTATTCAACAAAATCTGGAGGAGTGTGATGTAATTGCAAAATGATGGGTCTTCGGGTGACGATTCCTGACCCGCGAGGAAGGAAGTCTTTGCCTACAATGGCTTCGAGTACAGAGCTCTTGCCGGTTGATTGTGCGCCGACAACTACCAATTGTGGGAGTTGGATCGTGTTTGACAGGTTCGTTTGTACAAAGATGTCCTGTTTGCAGATGAATGGGTTTAGGTGGGGCGAGAGGCTGAGGTGTAGGTTACCTGGATGGCATTAATGAGAGGAAGAAGCTTTTCCATGTGTTTTTTTGTTGATTAAATTAGAGCGTATGAGTTAAGCCGTGAATTATAAATTAATGCAGATTCAATTTGAAAAAGGCTTTATTATTGCAAAGAAAAGATCAAAACTGGTCAGATTTTCATTTTACATGGACATATCGGTATTGCTGGTAAAGTACGATGGATGTAGTGATGAGGAGAACTCGTTTTCTGCTTAGATGAGAGCCTATAGCAAACCAAGTGATAGTTTTCGTACACTTTGGTTGTGTTTAGTTGGTACTTTCTGCATTTCTGAGTTCATGCTTTGATATTTTACGAGATCAAAAATTTTAGTTTCAAAATTAATTTGTGAACGCGGACGTCTAGTAATAAGATAGTAGCGGTTTCTAACTTCTTCTGGTCGGATTCAACGCAGAGATTGATACATATGATTATAATTGCGTTAGTTGTGAAAGTTCTGTTGCTTTAAAAGGAGATTTCTCCTTTTATCATAAAATAATTCCAGGTTCCAAAGATAACGTCTAAAATGATGTGAAGCTTACTTAGATTTTTCAATGGAAATTATTGATCCTTAGACAATAAGCTAGTGTTTTAGTTTTTGAATCGCTTTGAAAATTTCCTCTTAAAAAAATTTGAAGTTTACTGGAAATATGATGTCTCATGGAGAGCATTATTAAACGGACACATCCGAAATTGGGAAGCTAATACCACAAAGAGGGTCGAAAACATTTCGGAGTACCCTATTTTATGACTGTAAAATTTTATCTTTCCGTCCGAATTGACATTGAATAGAACTAAACATTCATCAGACGTAATAGAAACAAGCACAGTGAAAGAGCCTTTCATGATGTTTACTACACAACAAATGCTTGATCAGCCCCATTACTCCTGATTAAGAAGATAGTTCATACTCTTTCTCGTCAATCTTGCAACAACAAAATAATTTAGAAACTTTTATCTTTCTCGTATATGGCACATCAAATCAAGAACTTACCTCTGCTGATACTGATTGCTCCCTAAACCATTTCTTCTTCAATCAAAAAAAGAAAATCATATGATATAGTTCCTGTTATTTTTTTTCAAATAGTTTGGCTTAAAACGCACAAACGGTATGAGTTTAATAAATTATTCCTTGTCTCAAAAAGAGAAAAAACAAACTCCTCAGGAAAATACCAGTCGAAGCATGTGCTGTTCAGGAAAAGACGAAACTAATGCACCAACTAATTCAGTTAAAGTCCGCAAATACAACAAAAGCGAGGGCCTCGTCAACGGTTCTTTTGAATCAAAAGTAGTTATCTTAGGAGACTCCGGCGTCGGTAAATCCAGCATCACCTATCGATACTTGCAAAACAAATTCAGCGAAACTCAGGTTCCGACCATCGGAGGGCAGTTCCAGCAGCTAAAAGTCCCTTTGAAAACTGGAGCAACTCTAAAGATAAATTTATGGGACACAGCTGGCGAGGAAAAGTTCCGATCAATGCTGCCAATGTATTACAAAGACGCAACTGCGGCGATTTTGACCTATGATTTAGGATCAATGGAGAGTTTTCAAAATGTGGATTATTGGGTTCGTGCGCTCGATGATAATGTCCGAAAGGATGACTGTTTACTAGTGTTAGTGGGCAATAAGTGCGACTTAGAGCCTGAATTGATCAAAGTACCGACTGAGGTTGCTCAGCGGTTTGCTGAAAAAAACAATATGATGTTTTTTGAAGTGAGTGCGAAGACTGGGGAGGGCGTTGGTGAACTGTTTAGAAAACTTGCTGAAGAATTAGTCAAGAAATTTTCGTAGGAATTTTATTTATGTTTCTAATGTGCAGTTTTTGGCTGTTTATAACTGGCTATTTAACTGTATATTTCCAAACTTGCTTTGTTTCTGTTATGAATCTATTATGAAAGCAGAAGAAATTGTCTAAATTTCAATAGTAATTAGCTGAGAGTGTTAAACAGTGAATTCTTGCGATGTGAGATAGACCCCGAGTATTTGGACTTAGAAATTGCTTTATGATTGCTATGAGATATTATATTTACAGTTTTTCAAACATTCGATGCAAAATCATTGAATAGCAAGATAAATATTTAAGGGGAGCTCTGAATTCAATAGAAGCAAATCTTAAATCATTAAGGATATTAGTTCTGGCAAGCTAAATAGTATAGTATATTAACAACACGAGATTTGAAATAGCAGAACTGAGTTACATCGAGCCAAATGCATATTTACTTATTCGACTGATATATGGGCAATCTTGGAAGTGGCTGTTTGTGAGGATTTCATAGAAATAACAAACTACAGCCGAATTATGCACTTTTACTTCGATTAATAATAAAATGCTTATCAAATAATATTATATTTCTATACTCCCACCAAAGAAGATGTTAAGCCTTTCTAAAGGTTTCTCTTCACCAAACACCTTCAAAATATTGTACAACCTGTGCAGCATTGCGAATTTTTCGGTGCAGAATTGGTTTCCAGAGTGATCTTCGGCGCTGGATTAGTAGTTGTTGTGTCCTGCTCGTTCAGCGGGCGTCCCCTTGTCTCCGAAATGTCGATTTGTCCTGCTCCTTCTAACTCTTTGACTATAAGAATATAAGGTCATTTAATAGAATGCGCAAGGAAGACTTACGCTGTTCGTCAACGACGGAAAAATTCGGCGTAATAGAAGACGATTCTGCCATTTGCACCTTCACAACTCTGATGTCTTGAAGAAATTTGCAATATGCTCCCTTGATTTCTTTCACATCGAAAAACATATTTTCAATAGCAGATTCGGTGAGTCTGGTGAGTTCGTCTGTATGTCTGGCTAACTTGAGCGCATGCAGCGGCCTATTGAGTTGGTTGAGGGTTTAAATGAAAATAGATAGGTGGCATTACTCAACAGTCTTGGAAACCTCGTCGAGCTCTGCGATAAATTCGTTCCACCGAGACAACTTCAAATGCCTGACGAGCTTCGGCAGATGATTGGTATCTAGCTTATTGTTGATGTCGACAAACATATCGTTGAGCTCTTTGTCGCTGTGTTTTGCTTTGAGCCTCTTGATATCGATACTACCTTCTGACATAATCACAAGCTTGATTTTTTTTTTTACTCTATCAGATTTGTTAAAAACTGTGAATATAAAATAATCCAGGCTGATTTCTGATCATGCAAATTGGGAATAATCAAGGAGAGAATAACTTGGATGCTGTTACATTTTTGTTAAATTGTTTTTTAATTGAATTCATGTTCACTGATTCAGTTTCACTTGAGTATTTTATCATTTTAGAGCTCGACTTCTTGTGAAATTTGGAGAATATCAGTGTAGATTTTCTAAGATCTTCGGAGAGAATGGTCGTTTGATAGATCATCAAGAAAGAGCACATATCAATATGAGAATCAAAGAAAAGGTAAGAAAACGGAAAGAATGTTGCTTTGTTAAGAAAATTATTAGTGTTATTGTATCTGAGTTTATAGTCAGAAATTTGATAAAAAGCCTGTTCGTGGTTGGGATCACGATTTCGAGACATGACAGAATGAGATATCCTGTAAATTGATGGATGAATATTAATTATGCCGCTTATCTCGACACTTGATCATTTTTATAAGTTATTCATAGCCAAATTAGTCAAAAATTAGAGAAAAAGGAATCATATGAAGAGAGAGAGAACAAAAAAAAAAGAAGCGGAACTTGTGTAAAGATAAATTATTGAGACTCGTATGTGTGGGAAGTCATCATGTAAAAATCATTAGCAATAAAGTTATTCAAGATTCTTGTTGACTCCAATAAGAAAAACAAGCAGAATACAACGTCAGGAACTTTGAATTCTGCTCCTGATAAAGTGGGAGGCTGAGGATCAAAAACTTCGAGCGGCTCAATTATTGAGACTGGTGCATATTCTGTTAACTAAAAAGCAAATCTCAAACAAAATATTATCAAGGGCTATGATAATTTGGCTTTGCTATTACTGAGCGTATAGAGAGAAAATCAGCTGAACGAACCCATATATAATTCGTGACTATGAAAAAATGAGATAATGTCAAAATAATGGAATGTTGACTTATTAATTAATTTGTTAAACGTTTCTCGGATATGTTACCTCATTGAAATAGCAAGTTTTTCTCTCATTCTCTTGAAATCTACTATGCATTATTGCCACATGTTATGTGACTACGAAATAGAAATTTCAGGCTCAGAAGAAATTTGAAGAAATTTAATTAATAAAAACTCACTAGTCGCTCTTATATGAAGACCTATATTTCATTCGCAATTCTGTTGCAACTGCTTATTCTCGCTCAAGCCGACCCTTCCACCGTCACAGGCACTCAAGGGCAGGATCAAAACAAAACGGCAGCGACCGCAATCAAAATTTCGTTGAGCAACATGGGAAATACTCAGTACCTCGGAGAAATTATTGTGGGCAGCAATAACGTCTCTGTTTCAGTCGTTTTTGACACATCAGGTTCATGGTTCTGGGTCCCGACCGAAGACTCTAGTGATAAACCGCAGTTAGACAGCGTTGACCTCTATAGGAGCACAGAATCATTAACTTTCAATAAGATCAAAGAAGAAAATTCTACCTTGCTTTATGGAAAAACTCGCATAACAGGTTCTCTCGCCTATGAAACGATAAGCTTCGGCCAAAATCGAATCCGAGTCAAAAACCACACAATTCTGCTGAGCAAAGCCCGGCAATTCGAGGATGAGTCAAACACCCACGGTGTGTTTGGACTGGGACTCTCGAATGTCAATGGACATAGCTCCATTCTCGAAACTATGAAGGCTCAAAATTTAATTCAGAACAGAATGTTTTCAGTCTATTTAGAAGACAATATCAATGCCTGGAAAACAAATGACTCAGAAATCATGTTCGGAGGATTCGATCCCACCAAATTCAAAGGAAAACCAATCTATGCGCCATTGGTAAATACCAAGAGCTGGGCTGTCAGATTGCTTGATATGAGGGTAGGAAACACATCACTGCTGCAATCAACTCGGAATAAAACACAACAAAGCAGCTCCTCGAGTCGAGAAACTATGAACTTTAGCGCTTTAATTGATACCAGCTCCAATTATTTAGTCATTCCTTCAAACGCAATCAATGACCTCATCGCGCATCTTCGTGTAGAGCACCAGATCGAGTGTTATTACCTGAACGACAATTTCCCTGTATGCGCATGCGCTTTGAACGATCCATACGAATTCCCGAATATCACAATAAGTCTCGAGAAAGACACGCTTTTCCTCGAGCCAAACGCTTATATCCGCAGGAATGGAGGAGTATGCAGTATATTGTTGAGCGCTCTAGATCCTCAAGAGGATCAGACTCGCTGGAAGTTCGGAAATGTTTTTCTGAGAGCTTACTACACGATTTTTGACGCTGATAAATTACAAATTGGATTCGCCGCCGCCAATCATAAAGTGTCAAAGCCTCTGAGTTTTTTGAACGCGGCTTATGTTGCATTTGTCTTCATATTGCTTTTGCTGATCATTGGATTCTTTGTGATGGTTTTGAAGAACCTGTGTGGAGGAAAGGATCGTGTTCAAGAGGTCGGAGACGATAGTGCTCTTCCGATAATGTCTCCAAGCCGAGGTGGGACCAACGCTAGTTTGTAACTTCATTTTGTTAATGCGTTTCATGCAATCCGAATTGAATCCTAAAATTCAAAATTCACACATTTATCGCGTTGAAATTTATTCAAATTTCTTATGAAAAGATTGGTGATCTGAGAATAAATATCATTTTGGTTGAATGAATAGCAATGTAAAACTATTCGAATGGTGTGGAATAAACTTAGTAGTGGTTAAGTGGTTCATTCAGTATAAGTAAATAAATGTTTCAGTTTGATCGTACAGTAAAGCATTTTTCGTTCAAGAAACTGAGGATTCATCCTTTGATAAAGTCTTGGTTTCTAGGTATCGAGAGTAAATATGCGGGCTGGCACTGGACAATAGGTTTTGGATTTTAGAGAGACAGATTGTTCTAACCTAACCCGCACTCTTTCTCAATTAACATCTCACAGTCAAACAGGATCGATTTAAGAGATCTATGAAAGAGCAAGCCAAAACTTATAACACTGCCAGAAATTACTCAATTTTTGCATCTGAATTCATTACTTCTACACCTGAAACTCTTTTTATGTTTGCTTCTTAGAGTAAATATAGGGCACATCGATCATCTTTGCCACCAATCACCTTTTCCACGTGAAAAGAAACTAATCACTTTTTCACTTTCCTTATAAAACTCCTCATTTTCCACATTCAAAGGAAAATGTTGCTCGAGCTCTCAAAACTAAGCAAAAACTCCTTGGAGTTATCAAGTCAATTTCTGTGAGGCTAACAGCTCGATTATTTAAAGACTTTCAATCTTGGATGAATATAAATATTTTTAATTGTGTGTATATAAGAATTCAGAACAAAATTTGCTTCGAATTTCCTCATGAATTCACAAACAAGAATTCAGAACACGATCACCTGTTTCAATTCTGAAAGTCCAAAACTAAATAATTAAAACTAAATCTTTTCGTGCAGTCGGCGCAATGCAATCCAAAAAGCAACCTGCAACACCGAATCGACCAAGACTAAATATTTCTACGAACAATAGCGACAAAAAACTAAACAACTCCGAAAAAAGCAACTACCTCAGGCAAAAAAGCAAAATGGTCACTGAACAACAGAAGCTTCAATTTAATAAAGCACCAACCCACGAAAGTCAATCTAACGAAGAGCCACCGCTTTATACTTCCTCAGGAAATTATTCAACGGAGATTGAAGAAAATATTAGAGACCAAAGAAGACTGGAAGGTTATATCCCTTCGCCGGTGAACAACCACGCGAAATTTTTGATGAGTTTGCGCAATTCACAAAAATTTCCCGTCACAAATAATAGAAACGATAAAAACAAAAGCGGTCTTGGACCGAAATCCAAGTTATTTAATAAAAACTTTGAAATAAAGCACAACTTACAGCCTGGAGAGGCGACAGAGAGACATTCAATACCAAAGATACCAACCACTGACTTCCGACCGTATCTACAATCAATTCAGAGACCAGCACGAAGAAGTTCTCCCTTCCCTGAGAGTCCCTTACGCCGTAAAAACATCGGCAACTCCGGCGCTCTGACCGAGGTCTATAGACGATCTATTGATCTCCTGAATAGAAATTTCAAGAAGAGGAATGAAACTGAAAGATGCTCAGACACCAGCATCTCAATGAAAAACGCCGAAAGCTCGGATAATGGGAAAAAGTCAACAGAAAATGAACTGAAGGAACTGATTATTGGCAGAATCCGAAGCGATTCATTGACGTCGTGTGACGAGTCTTCAGGATCTCAGAGCGAGTCTCAAGTTTATGAGATATACAACCCTGCGAATATCCTCGAAACGTTGTCAGACTTAGGAGGTCAACCGAAAAAGGCAAATAGACTGAGCAGATTTGCCTTAGAAGCCCAAGAAAACGGCAGCTTAAATCAGGAGGGACAGGATATTCCCTCGATCACGTGTGCGACAACAATCACGCACCAGCAATTGGAGAAGAGACTGAGGAATAGTAATTCATCTAATATTATCAAGACTCTTCCTGGAGTTGAACAGAAAGGAACTCTGCCTGATTCCGCAAGCCAGAAGAGTGCATCCTTTGGAGGGTACACGATAATTCTATCATTATGTTATTTATCTTTGTTTTGTTTAGAAGGAAAGGCTCTCAGAAGAAATGGTTACGTCTCAGCACATTGTTTAAGTCTATTTCATTACTTCGAAACCAAGAGGTCGATAAAATCAACGCTGTGGTAACCACAATAGCGCTGTATAGATAGATCTTACTTTTTATCGGCAAGGGAGATGTTGAGGATCATATTTCTCAATATAAGCTTCGGATACAGAGTCCAAGAGACGCAGGAGCCGGTCCTAATGATGAAAAGCCCTACTCAGTAACAAAATCCAAAAACAAATTCTTTCAATAGTATTGGCTGCGATAATTATTAGGTCGCGATTGTTCAATCAGCTCTTGATGATTTAAAACGAACAGCTATGTTTTGTGAATGTGCTGCTCTCGGCTCAGAGGAAAGCATTCGCTCAATGACCCACATTCTGCAAAACGACCCTCGAAGGTAAGCAGTCCTACCACCGTTTATCCTGAAAAACGCAATTTCTCCAGGAATTTATTTGAAACCTTTCATCCGCTTCATTTACTGAATCGAAAAAATATTAATAAAGAGACCCCATTATATATTGCAAGCAAGAATGGGAACCTTGAAGTCGTGAAGTTTCTTGTTGAGAGGCACGCAGATGTCAAGAGAGGAAGAAAGGTAAAATTTCAACTCATCAGCCTAGTCATCCTTATATTAGACAGAAGTACCAAATGAGGAAGAGGAGTTGCCTCTTACTGTAGCTGCCAGGTAATTAAATAATGTGTTTTGATACGTTTGTGAAACTTATAATAGATGGGGCCATGCGAGAATTGTCGAATATCTGCTTGAGAAAGCGGATTATACAAAAAATGAGCTCAATTTCGCTATTAAACAAAGCGATAGATCAGACCTGAAAAAACTAATAAAATCACATATGAAGAAGTATAATAAAAGGGTAATGCACTAAGAATGCAGATCTTTGACCTGCTTTCAGTGCTTTCTTTCTTTTTTTTGTTTTAAAAAGGAGAAGCAAGTGAGTGAATTTTTGCTCATCACACTAATTTTTTTGATAAATTTATGGAAATGTTATCATTATTTTATAAAATGTAAACGGAATTAATGAATAAGAATATATTATGCACAATAACTAGCTAACTAACAGGTTTCATCCTCCTTCAACCAAGTTCTCAATATTACCCAATATTCTTTGGCTACAAGAAGCATACAGAATAGGCACCTCCTAAGAAATTATCACAATAGAGGAGAATGAATTAATTAATTACTCCCATCTTTAATTGCTCCAGTGTAAATCGATTTCTCTGCTCTAAAGTCCATTAGTTTTACAGTATCGTCAGCAGAGGCGCTTGCAATCATATCACCGTCAGAGTTCCACCTCACACAATGAATCCAATCTGATAAATTACAATTTGATTAGTTAAATTCGAAGTCACAATAAAGAAATAGGAGATTAGTCATGGTTATTAATCCATACCTGTATGAAAGTTTTCAAAAGTCTTAACAAGCTTCGATTCGCGGCGATCAAAGATCTTTATGCTGCTCTCTTGGCCAGCTGCCGCGAGTAAGTTCTCAGAGCCTTGGCAAGTATCGATCCAATAGGTCAGGAAACCTAGATAAGTCAGGTTAATACAATTAAAAAATATGTGAGATAGGAAGTGCATTAAGTATTGTTTGCTAGAGCACCTTTTTCCTCCAGTTGAATTGGATTCTTGAGTAATAGCGTTTTCTTCTCAGTTCGAGAAGATTAAGCTGGTTCTCCCTATGTTTCATGAACAACAATGGCTCTCCTTTGACACTGCACCATCTGCAGCGACCAACCGCATCTGACACCGGAAAAGGAAATTTAGGGAATTGGCGCATAAAGCTGAAAGAACTACCTTGTGCATCTTCTATCTTGAGGTGAAAAGTTTCTGCATTAGTGGTTACAGCAGATATAATACACGTCCCAAACCGGTCGATAGACCCCACTAATTCTCCTTGGGGATCGAAATCAAAGCCAGAGATATGATTTTCTGAAGAAATTATGATTAATCAGCACTGCTGGTAATGAAAACAAATTACCTTGGTTAACGCTATGATTGCTTTGCCATCTCGTCTCCCGCAATAATTTAGCCTTATAATTCGACTTATTATCATCATATTCGATGTGGAAGAGATGATAAGCCGTTTTCCCGGTGACGGGAATTATGCCCAACAGGTTTCTTCTTGCGTTAAACGTAACATCTCCATATCTCGTTCCTAGATATTTTTTTGAGAGAAAAGCTCCAGTAGGTTTAGTAGCGCGAGTAGAATATGGTTTGGTTTAGTCATGAATATGAAAAAGAAGGTAAAACTACCTCCAAAGGCTCCCTCAAAGGAATAGATTTTTTTTGCGCGACCTTTCTGAGAAACATCGAATATTTCCATATTAGCAGCAACAGGATAGGAATGGTGGAGAGAGACGAGTAATTTTGTGTTCGGAATCTCCTTCACGTGAGTCCAGCTGAGTGCTATTTCATCAAGATGAGCAATGAGATGGCTGAAAAGTACCTTTTTTATTTCTAATTTGGACCCCGAAAAAACTGACCCGTTCTTGCATCGTCGTTATATCGACAATGTTGATCTTGTTGTTCCAGCCTGAGCACCAGGCTAATGACTTTGAAGTTGCAGATTCTATTCAAAAGAAATTATAGAAAAGGGGGAAATTGATATTATTTGCTTTTAGCCACAAAACATACAGCAGATCAAGAGAACATGTGCTGAAGGGACGAACAGAATCAGTATTACCATCAATTGTAGAAGATGGCTCAGATAAGTGATACATCCGTTTGTCTGCGAAATGAAAAATAAATTTTAATTGGTCAAGAGAGTCAATTCCTCGCAAGACAAAAAAATTGATCTTTCGTTATCTCAAGATTATATTCGAAGGAAATTTGTTTCCTTGAAGATACTGAAAAGAAAATGAAAGTTCGTTATTGAT
>ENA-UOTX01000721-UOTX01000721.1-compost-metagenome-genome-assembly--contig:-NODE-721-length-32202-cov-7.341821_pt1 | contig 32202 bp, 18 predicted proteins | sample MGYA00238143_ERZ746982 | MGnify/ENA primary metagenome ERZ746982 (study PRJEB28758, sample SAMN06268862) | compost metagenome | isolation source: single cell | place: USA: California, Emeryville, Joint... | reverse complement strand
ACTGAGGTGATGCCAGAGGCTTGCTTCTTCTTGGCGAACCAGATTTGGAGTTTTAGTTTGTTTCTCTTCTTCTCATCGGTGTATTTCTTGAGATCGAAACCGAGATGTCTGAAGTTTCTCTTCAAAGTTCCTCTAGGACCAGTGACGGTGACTTGTCTGGACTTGAAGGTGACTTCAACACCCTTTGGGATTTCGAATTCTTCTTCGGAAAGGATTTGCTTCATTTTCTTATTGTGTTTCTCTCAAAAAACTTTGCCTTTATTAAATCAATAAATTGACTTTATTAGATTCTCATGCACTCAGAGGATATGAATATGTAAACAATATGAAATCCGTGAGTTTATGCCACTTAAAAATGCCTTTTCCCCCTTCACTTTGGATAACTAATCTATGCTCGAAGTGCAAACTATGGGTCAGTTTTTTGACGAAAACATGAGAAAACCAGTTTGGAGCATATTTAGATTCTTTAATTAATAGAGTGTAAAGTAACTTTGCAGTTGGGATAATTTTGTGTGTTCGAGCATGGCAAGATTCTTTTCGGCATTTTTGTCTCGACCAGCTATATCCCTACTGTATTTCATAGGGAAGACTTCTCATTGCTAGGTATGTGTCCATTAGTGTAGGTTCTGGTTTATTTTGACCCCGGAAAAGAAATGAAAAAAGATGTGTGGCCATTTAATGCTTGCAAATGAATAATATGGATGATTCAGTTAACACGGAACATCTTTCCAAGGCCATAAAGAAGCAGAATAATAAATAAATTCATAAATACAATATTTTTCGGAGTCAACAAGCTCGAGCTATGGCAGAGATTTGGCATATTTTTTTCTGTTCTTTTCTTCGATGCTGATTTATGATTATGAGACCTTTCTGTTAGAAGCGAAAAATCGCGCAGAAATGAAATTGATGCTAATTGCTAATTCCTAGGATGAAATGTATCAACTTAAAAACAGCATCATCCGTTATTAAATGTACATTTATAAAGTGAGAGGAAGTCATATTTGCTATTAGCAGCAAGCTTGCTCGCCGATTGCCGATTGAGGAAACCGAGAAAAAGTTTGAATGCGGGGATGCAAGAGTCTCTCATAATAAAGAGGATTTGTTAAAATTCCAAAAAAAAACTTTTGTCGTTCTTCGTGTCAATACTTAAAAAAAAACAACTCAAGATGAATCGTCATTTGTCGGTTTTGCCAAATTGCCAATCAACTTCAGTGTCAAAAAAGCTACGACATCAAAAATAAAGACAAAAAATGAAGCTCCTGGCGCCATTTACTACATACTATCTATACATACTTCTAAAACATAGGCTATTAAATACAGAAAACGTATGCTCTCTTAAAGTTTAATTGACAATCTTGTACTTTTAGATTGATTAATTGTTATTGACTTTGAGCTTCGTCGAGGAGGTGCCAATGTAGTAGATGGTTCACCAGGTTTTCCACCCCTCTTCAAACCGTCATACACTGATTGGAACCAATCTTTTCGTTTCACTTTATAATCTTTAAATTCACAGTTGTTTTCCTTGTCGGATCTTTGGGACTTGCTTGACTGAATTTCGTTGAGATGTAAGCAAGTTGTTGTTGTTTTTCTCGCAGTGTCACTTCTCTTAAATTGCATACTTTTAGATTGGGAACTCAATGTCGATTTTTCTTCAGGCAAGTTCTGAGAACGGTTAGTCTTCGGACTTATTCTTGGAGTAAGGGCATTCTTCTCCTCAGTGAATTCAGCAATTGCTGCCTGATCTACACAATTCGCGTCTTCTTTTCCTTCAGAGAGATTTATATTTGCGCTTTGATCGCCTTGCTGATTCGTTTTTGTATTCTCAACTAGTATTTTTGAAGGACATAACTTCATCTTCCATTCAGTTTGAACAGGTTCATCATTATTGCAAATCTCTCTGTTTGGGCTTTCTTCACCAATTTGATTGTGTGATAATGGTATTTCTTGTTGTTTGGTTTTGCTTTCAATTAGGATAGGAGATCGATGTGAGGTAGGAGTTTCTTCCATTTCATCTTCAATAGTATAAAGCCTTGCCAATGGTTTATTCTCTTCCAGACGAGTACTATATCTTATAGGGCGATTTTTAATATGACCATCTCCGAGAGTGATGAGGCCATCGCTTGCTTCTTGAAATGAATTTTGCCACGAATAGCGATTCAGAGAACGATTTCTTTCTCTTTCCGGCTCATCGAACGATATCATACTCTCGCTTTTAGTGTCAACTTTTGTTATCTCAGAGAGTTCAGAGCAATGGCTCACTCGAAATTTCTCCTCCATCTCTCTGGCTTCGATCTGGTTGCTTCCATTCGAGATATCCTCAAAAGCTGTTGATTCGACGGATTGATTTTGTTCAGAGTACCTCTTATTATATCCGACTGGTGGTTTCACAATTGAAAATCGGAACAATTTCTTAGGAATTGAAGGTTCAGGAGAGCACTCGTTCATCATTTTCGGCGTTTCATTCAATAGAGTCAAATCAATGTGATTGAGAGAGCTTGTACACATAAAATTCGTGTTCAAATTTCTCGAAATGCTTTTATTCTGGACTTCAGAATCAAAAGCCTCGCCTTGTGTTATAATGGATACACGCTGACTCATCGGAAGACGTGTGTCCTGGGTCTTCACAACGCCAAAGCTCTCTCTGCTTTCAAAATACTCGAATTTTGTTTGATCACACGATTCGGAATCTAAATCTATTTCACTTTGTGTATTGCAAACAAGGCGCTTTCTCGTTTCACAAAGAGCTTTTAAGGCCTCTTGATTTGGTTTATAAGGTGCTGATTTTGTTTGGCGGTGTGTCGGTTTTTTGATGTCGAGAGAATCATAGTTCTGTTTTATATTCGATTTGATTTGTTTCAGTAGTTCATTGGATTCTTCCAGGACATGGAGAAAGGTAAGAGATAGATGACGATTATAAGTGTCCCTATAAATCTTGCCATCCAATGTCTCTTCTCTGCTTCGATCCGCATATTGAGAATATTGATGTGAGGTACCGGAAAATGGATTGAAATAGGTCTGCCTCTTCTCTAATTTGCGTTTGTTCCGAAGCTCATTGAATGAAGGAGATGGTCGTGCTCGTTTCTCACTCGCGAATGGGTCAGATGGATAACCCTTCTGCGCGCTTTTCCACTCTGTGTTATCATCTTCTCTATAACTAGGCTTTCTAACTGCAGTTGACTGACATGATAGACTGTTCGTGCCGTGCAGCCCGTGTGTGATAGTTGGCGAAGCTCTAGATGGCGATAGCACTTCATTAGAGTTAGGTAATGGACTTGTGCAAGCCTCGGTAGAGTTCAGGGCGCCGAAGTCTTGTGGCGGGAGGTAGTTTCGTTGTTTAGAGCCATAATACTCGAAGTAACTCTCCTCTGCTTCACCAAAGCCATAGGCATTGGTAGTACTGGCAGAACCTGTTGCCGAAAGGTGATTAAAAGCCATAATTTAAAATCAAACAATTTAATTCTTTCATCATTTGAAGTTTAACGAATAAATCAAAATGCGTTGTGTTGTGTGCAAGAATTACTCAAATTCGATCTCTCTCTTAAACTTTTTATTATTTACAATTTAATAATTCTCTGAAGCTTGTCGTTGCCTCATGTTATCTTCTAGCAATAATACAACATAGAACAGGATAGGAGCAAATGAATTTGAAGTTAGCTTCTGATTGAGAAAGAATGGAAGGAGTTCATAAATTTGGTATTATTTATAAATGTAAAGTGAGCTCATGATATCGAATGTATTCGTTTTACATAGACTATAAAGCGATTAATCTCTAAACGATCTCAATGGAGCTTTAAACAATTAAACAGATATTTTGTATAATATGTAGAGGTAAGTTTTCCTTACGACAGAAATTCAATGAAATCTTTTTTTTTGTTATCCTTTTTCAGGATCCATTGGATAAGTTGTAGATATTTGGTAATGTTGCTTATTCATTTGTATCGCAATGATTAGGCAACGTTACTTGCTCATGAAATTGCCCTGAGGGATCCTCGAAGGGTAAAGTTGGATTATTTAGAAGCATTCCTGAATTTCTGAGCTCGATTACCCTGGTAGTACCATCCTGGTTCTTAAGAATGATTTTATCATAGGTTCGAGTGGCTGTGTCTTCATCAATTTTGGTTTCTATGTCTTTTTCATGCTCCGTGCTTGAATATCCACAGCATTCAAGTTCCACTTTAAAGAAAAACAAAGAAAGCCCCAGACATACGGTCGTTAGTAAGAGATTAAATATCATGTACATAGTATAATCTCTCTTGATTGCGAACAAATCGTTGAAAAAAGCGCTCGCCAAGGGTAAAATGGCAACACCAACCTCAGAAGTAATGGAGAGGAATGAATACGCGATTCCAAGAGAAGATTTGTCGACAATTTCAGCAACGATGCCGTAGATAGTTGGATGGAAAGTTGCCCAAAAGAGACCAGCTAGTATCACAATCATTGAACAGTTCAGAACTGGGAATCGATTGCTTATCCCCAAAATAATCAGGAAAACACAAAAAATATTGCCACTCGATGCGATTAGAAGATAACCCCTTCTTTCGGAGGAATGGGCTATATGAGCCATGATAGGTGCGGAAAAAGCAATTGTGAGATACATCAATACTATCAGGTCTCCTGAAGAACTATTGGACAACCCAAACTTGACATGTATGTAATCGTTCAGTACATCTGAGAGTCCAAAAAAGCATCCCTGAAACAATGCATTGAGGACGACTAAAATCCAAAATCTCTGAGGGAGCTCTTTGACCGTTTGCCAGTATGTTTTTGTTTCACCTCTGTAAGAGCTTCTGACAGTATTAATCAATTCTTTTTCTTCAGATAACTTCATGTCTTCGAGTAGTGGCTCGATCACTAAGTAGAATAATGCTGCGAAAAATGAAATAGATCCTATTAAGAAGCAGCAAAAAATGGTGTTTCCAATCGCTTGAGTTGTCTCCATGATCCTTGGAACGAAGAAACTGTTGGAACTTTTCGAAAGTCCCATGATTATGGATTGCGCACTAATCGCAAGAGAAAATTCTCTTTCGGTAAACCAAAGATGGAGTGTAAGCTGTGAGCACACCAAACAGCTCTCAAGGAAAAGGCCATACAGAAATCTGCCAAGAAGTAGAAGTGGATATGAGTACAGATAGCCTCCAACAGCACAAATCAGCATCCCAATAGAGATGATAGTGGTCATCGTGATAAGCAGCATGCGTAGACCCATCTTTTTAGCATAAAGTGTGACCATAAGTGGGATGATGATACTAGGGAGATCTGTGACAGAATAAAGCAGGTTATACTGCGAAAGCGACATATCGAATTCTTGAATTAGTTGTGTTTGAATGGCTTGAAGGTTCTCGTACCCAAAATGATATGAAAAAGGGATCAGTTCAATGAGAATAAGCAGGAAGATCTTGCTTCCACTCCAATGCTCTTGTTGGTCTGATATTAAATTGTGATTCTCCATCTTATATTTAACTGCTAACTTAATTCCAATAAACACAAATGAAGCCCGATTTTTTCCACCTTTCAGTTAATTCCAAGAAAAATTTAGAAATTATTTCTCCATTCTTGCCTCTCTCCCTTTCAACTTAGCTCTCATAGTCGCGAATCAGGGGGAGAGATGACAACCTTCTCCAAAATTAATTACTTTGTTCGCTAATCGAGAATAAAACGCAGCATCAGCACTCAGGAATTCTATTTCCTTAGCGCCGACAGCCAGCAGATAATTTAGATCATCCAGATTAAAAGGATTGTAAGTCTGGAAAAGACTAAAAATTCTTCATGCGATTCTGTATTTTTTGTGAAAACCTTAGACCACCTGTTAACTCAATAGCCTGTTAACTCAATAGTTAACTCAACCGAAAGGTCAGAAATTGTGTGAATTGAGAATTGATTTTCCAACCAAATAGGTCTCAAGTGAATTCTTCAACCTCCAAACGAATCAAAGAAAAACAAATTATCTGACAAGATGAATGTTGGATCTTATGTGTGCCTTTGCTCGATGAGTTCGGTGGTACTCCAAATAATTTAGTTTAAAGGCAATTCTTTAGATTTTATGAATTCCTTCGAAAGCCTTCCTTAAACCTTATAGATTTTAAGTATTAAGAATAGACGTAGAAGGAAAAAACTTGTTGCTAACGATTTTTTGACATACAACGATACAACGAGTAAATTATGGCAAATGACATGGCTTCTGCATTACATTCTGTTGAAACTTTAGATTGAGCTGCCGTTCTTCCGAGCGATTGAAAGTGGTTTGTAATAAATCCAACTTTTCCAAAACCTGTACTTTCAGCAGCTTAGTCTTTGTCTATCAAGTTATGTTAGTCGTTTTCCCGATTGTATTAATTTAAAATAATTAACGCAGATGGCGAATACTTCATACTCTTTTTAAAAAAGTTGCTTCTGAAGAAAGGAAAATACTTGGAGTCGTACGTCCCAGGTTGGATTGCTAGGCTCCAGGAGCTGAAGCAGCGAAAATTGCACTATGTTTCTGTTTATAACAGATTTGGCTAAAAAAATTGAAAGTGATTTAAAAACGGAAATAAAAACTGTAACTCTAAACTATGAGAGTTGTCCCTTGTCTTGCATTTCATTATTATTACTTAATTGTTTCGGACTTGAAATGTCAGATAGCCAATCCGCAGAGTTTTTTCAAAGTGAATCCGCCAAACCTTCTGAAGAAAATCAGCCTCTTATAAATCCAGCTGATTGGGATAAAGATGAAGCCAATCCAGAAGAAGTCACAGTCAGAATAAAAACATCACAGCATGACATTAAATCATTGTATACGCTGAAATCGAGCGCTATTATAGAATCTTCAACAGAAAGAGGAGTAGTCACGTTTGTTGAAAGTTTTCTGGGAACAGGAATATTGGCACTTCCTTATATATTTAACAGTGTAGGACTGATTCCTGCATTAATTTTGCTCTTAACAAACGGATTTATCAACTACTACACAATGAGGCTTGTTCATGATGTTGCCAGTGACCTCGACATCCACAAAGTTGACTATGGAAGACTCATGCAGAGAGTTACTAACCGAAAATGGCTCAGATATTTGGCTGAGTGGAATCTGCATATCTTGCAAATAGGTTCCTCGATTCCAGGAATTGTCTATATCTTTCAATATTTTGGAAGTATGGCGTGCCAATACAATTGGTCTGTATTTTGTGGCCAGATATGGCTTCAAGCAGTGTTAGTCTTGGGACTAGTTCTGCCGATTGGCTCAGTTACAGATATGCATTATATGGCAGTTCCTAGCGCAATCGCTCTCACATTCCAGCTGATTTTTTTCGCTGTTTTTATAGTTATTTCTATGGATACAATCAATGATCTCAGAAAAGGTGGAACCTACTCATTCGATATTTTCGATTTCAATGTTAGCAAACTGCCGATCGCATTTGCTACGATTCTCTACGCATACGAAGGGATCGGTATGCTACTAGATATCCGCGCCTCGGTGCATGATAACCGAAAATTCAGTAAGGTACTACTTTGGACATTTATTGCTTGCACAGTTCTATATACCGTATTTGGTACGATTGGAAAGCTTGCTTTTGGAGACAATGTGAATTCGCTGATTTTCTTGAACTTGGATCAAGATGATAATCTTATAGTGTTTATCGAGGTGATGTACCTTCTCGGATTAATAATTGCTATCCCTGCAGGACTGCTTCCGATCACTAGGATCATCGAAGGTTGGAAGAGTTTGGAGGGTTTCATCCAAAATAAAGAAACTGGAAGAAAATCCAGATTTAAAAGAGTGGTCCTTAGAATACCGATTTTGATTGGAATCACCTTACTTTCAATGGTTATTCCAAGTTTCGAACTCTTATTGGGGCTGCTAGGAGGATTGAACTTTACCACTCTCGGATTCGTGATTCCGGTTCTTCTGTATAATATACATTTTAAAGGTAAACCTGAAAAAAGATTGCGAAGATGGTTGAATTGGTTCATTCTCATCATTGGTATTGTAGTTGGTATCATGGCGACAGTTCAAAGTATCGCAGAGATGGCTACATATTCTTCATCATAAAATATTAATGTACCACTATTTATGTTTCCCATTTCTACGCTGTCATCTTTACAATCTTTTTTTATGTGAAGGAGAATGCTTATTATCGAATTGGGATTGACTGTCTCATCAAAACACTAAAGAGAAGAGGAGAAATTATCAATTGTATGATGTAGCTCAGCTAGTAGTTCTCTTTGCTATCCCTTAACTCGTTAGATTATTCTTTTTCATAAGCTCACGCATTTTTTTCTTTCTCCCACTTCTGACAATACCTATGATGAATTTTGATAATCGCAGTAGCTATTTTTCAACTATCTGCTATTTTACTCTCTAAAATATCTTCTGAACGACACAATTATACGTTAAACCAAGAATAGCGCACAATTCAAATGAGCTCTCTCTCTTACTGTATTACAATCTGATTATTTTATCCAAAATTCAACTTTAGATCAATTCGAAAAAGCCACAAATGATTTCGAATCATGGATATAACGAAGTCTCTGAACAACCTTCTGAAATCCAGAACACAGGTTTATTGTCTTTAATTAAAACGGAGCATGTGCTCGAAGAGATTGAACGCACAGAGCAACAAAATCTAAAGTATGACCCCGATGGCAACTTACTTCGCTTTTGGAGTTCAATAAGTTCATACATGGAATATGGACCTGTATATACTCAATTTTTCTGGTTCATTCGCTACAATATAATACTACTCCTGTTCTGTGTTGCTGTATTCGCCGGAATTCTATTAATGACAGGTAATATCGAAAAAATTTTCAAAGGGCCAGAAGGGTTCGCATTGATCAGCCATGAAACAAAACTCCTATTAATAACGGTTTGGGCATGCATTGGCATACTATTTGGATTTTGTGGGCTATTTACGGCAAGATTTTCTCGCGATCTAGCGAAATCTCCAAAACTTTTTCCCGCTGACTTCAGCATAGAGATATGGAGATTACCAGAAACAATAAGCGAACAAGAGCTCAAAGAATTCGTGCTGGACATTTGCCCTAATGCCAACATTTTAAAGACCATTCTTGTAGAAACCTCTTTAAACTGTAGTGAAGGTCAATCAAAACGATTTACAGGCAGTGCTTTCATTACATTTGAGACTCAAAAGGACCGTGACACGGCACTAAAAAGCTTCCACGCTGATAATGGCCTTGTTTGGGAGTTTTTCATGAGCAAAATTCGGATTGGTAATCGCGTTCCTCTCGTAAGTATTCCGAATGACACTGATGATATAACTCCAGAGAACTATGGCTATCGTCAGATTGAGATATTTTCTCAGCGCATGAAAGCATATTTTATTATCCTAGTGGGAATTATTGGATGTTTTGCATGTCAATACATACTGAAAGAGATCCAAGGAGAAAACAGTCCTAACCTCTTAACCGCAGTCTTGGTCTTAATTCTCAACGTGATTCTCTTGATAATTGCGAAGAGGGCATTTCTCCTCATCAAATTTTGTAGTCAGACACTTTTGCAGGGTGAGATAGCTTGGGCAGCAGCGGCTCTACATTTTATCAACATCGTCTTTCTGCCGATTCTCGTCCAATTCTTATATTCTCGGAATACAGGAAGCACAATAAACGCTGCTCTTATAAAGGAGGTGGCTTTAAATGGTCTCATCCAAACCACTGTTCCTTTCGTTCTCTCTTTGATCAATCCAGTCTTTTTGATTCGTGCGATAATCAGACGTCGTAAACGAGCAAAAGCAAAGTCGGGAACCTTGTTGACTGAGAAAGAAATCCGAAAATACTTCCTTTACGATAATTTCGACTTGAGTATGCTATATGGGAGAGTTATGGCTATTTTAATGTTTACTTTCTTCATTGGCCTCTTTTTACCTCTCAGTTTTGCATGTGCAACTGTGGGATTAATCATCGGAGATATTGCAATGCGATTACGATTCATAAAGCAAACGCGAAGACCAGAAAGGAGAAGCAGTGGAGGTCTGGCAAGGAAAATTAACTTCATTTTCTTCTTATACCCACTACTAACAGATGTCGGAATCAGAATGTTTGTTGAAAGGTTTGTGTATGACCAGAGCGATGTTGAAATGTATGTGATAGACCGATATTTTCTCGTTGCAGGAGTGATTATTTTGATTGTGGGAGGTATTATTGGTGAACGACTTTTCAGAGTTGTCCTTTGGAAGCCTCATCAAGAGGTTACATACCAAGAAGCTTCAATAAAGTATCCTGAAAATTTCAAGGCAGATTACGAAACACTGTTCTCTCTCTAAAGCCTCGACAGAATCTCATAATTGAAAACTCCAGGAAATTAGTAAAGGGATCTATCGGAAAGAAGATTATTTTAGCTATGAATTCATGAATTCAAAGTTGTTAGCAGAATTTGCAGTATTTTTCATAATAGTATATATAAGTTGAATAGAAATTGGAAATTAACTCATGCTTCCAAGTGCATGAAGGAAAAGCAACGAATTTTTTTTGCGGAAATCGGAAGTTTGAAATTCAATCAGTTTAATAAAAAAGATTTTTCGATGGGTTACACAGCGTATCATGATTCGCTTTCGTATTGAATGAATGTGTTTGATAATTAATCAAGTTAAATAGTAGATAAGGATTGCGAAACTTAATTCTTCTCAGAAATGAGGAAATGATTTTTGAAAAATTACATATCTAATCTTCTTCTTCCTCCTCTACGTTGAGAGAGAGAGGTGATTCCCTGTCTTCTTTGGGTTTTACTGGTAGTCGGAAATGGCTATTTGCAGTAGCTTGATGATATCCCGAACTGAAAGATCTATCATTATATGCAGAACTCAGAATACTTGGGCCATTAGCTGCCGTCTTCGACCTTTTCATCAGTACTTCTCTCAGGGAAGAGTCTGTCGGATGCCTTTCATCTGATAAAATTTCTTTTTCTTTGCAGTACTTCTTACACTTCTCCTTATATCCAGAAACAACACCATATGACAATCCGTACATCACCGAGTCAAGCACCCCTTGGAAGGGGCATAAAAATGATGCCAATATTAGAAGCCAATTAGGAACCGGCCAGCAACGCTCCTTCAGAACTTGAACCCAAAGATAGGGTCCCCAACAGATTAAAGTAATAAATGAATACATTAGCAAAGTAATCAAATGCCTCATTCCAGCCCTTCGTATTTGCTTGCAAACGAAAAGATAGCATCCAAGAGTGTATAAAAATGTGATTAATGTTGGCAAAGAGTAAATGATGAACATCTCAAAGTCAAACGAGACCCCTCTGAAAGTGTGCTGACATACTTCAAGGCCCATACCTTTTTTAACCCGGTAGTAATTCACTGACATTATGAATATTGGGAAAAAAATTGGTAGAGCAAGAGATCCAATTAAGTACCATTTTAGTTTTCCATTAAGACTGTCCGCTCGCTGGGTCCTCATGACCAGGAAGAATGCGTGAGCAAAACAAGCAGACCAGCAAAATGATGAAACTCGAGCATAAGACTGAAGTCCAGAAAGAATGTTGCACCAGTAATCTTCGTGGATGTTCCATAGGTAGAGAAGCATGCCGACCAAAGCGTAACCAAAATCAGCAACTATTATGGCTATAATCATGCGAGAAATGGGTTCTTTGTAAGTTTTTAGGTAAAAAACTGTAAAAAACACAAGCAAACCAGCAAACACAGAAAGCGAGCTTGAAACAAATTTTGCCAATTCAGAAATTTGCAGAGAGTTGAAGTCAGCGAGGTATAAACATCGATCTAGGTTTTGCATGAGGAAGGGACGCGCCTTTATTGATTTACACTTTTAGATAAAAATTTGAGGAAATCTTGAGCTGTTTATTTTCTGATTATTTCGAATAATATTTAAAAGTGTGTTTAATAGACTTGTGAATTAAACCTCAACAATTTGAAATATGAATGTATTCTTGCCTGAATACTGCGCATTGTTTCTACTGGCGCAATTTCAAGTCGGTGTCAAAACAAACAATTCCATTGTTTCGTTAGTGTACTCGCAGGTCCAAGACTAAGATTTGAACTTTTGAAAAATGGGATTCTGGATTATATAATTTATCGGGTATCATGAATCTTGGTAGCAATGAGAGACAAAGATATGAAATTAGAAAGTTAGATAACAATGAGAAGGTGTTTCCGAAATTTGCGAAATAGAATCACTAGTAAATGATTTCACATGAGAAAACAAGAACCATTATATGCTCGAAGTGAGTGTAATGAAACCTCGCTACTTTCGAGACTCAATATACATCGATAAAATTCACATTGGGCAATGACAGTCCTTTTTAAGTTTATTTGCTTGATTGATATTCCTGAGCTTGTAATTGTGAGAAGTCAAATACTTTTGGAAAAAAAATAATTGCTAGTTTCTAATCTCAACAAGCATTTCACTAGTCAATTGATGCTTTGAAGAAATCCTTTCCTCCCACGAACTTTTCCAGAGTCAATGGATAATTTTGAATAATATTCATGCTATACAATCATAATTTTCCATTTTAAAATCAATACTATTGGTTGTATTTATTTAGCGTGTTGAAAGCGTCCATATACAAGTCCCTAGCATTAATTTTATATAGCCGAAATTTCTTGATTCGTGATTGTCTTTGAAGATCGGTTAAGAACTTGAAGACTTGGGAAAAGAAGAATCCTTCCTCTGGGGTCTAAAATCCATAAAAAGCAAGTTTAGAGTGTTATTTTATAATTTTTCATTTTTCTTACCAAATAAATCGTACATTCTGAATAAGCATTGGAGACCTTCTTCGCATTATATAGCTCCATCATTTTGGTATCTAACTCTTCATCGTCTTCATTTGAATGATTCCAAACATGTATCCGATATCCCAGTTGAGAATATTTTGCCTGGATGTCCTGTGTTTTGCCAATCGATACGAATCTTCCACCAAACATTATCGCAATTTTATTAGAAAGTCTCTCCGCTTCTTCGAAGCTTTCAAAAGTAATGACCGTTGAGCCATTTCTGTAAGGTGCGGATTGCGCGAGCCAGTTAAGAAGGAATTTTCTCGACGTCAGATCTAAATTTTTATCTGGCAGATGCATTAAAATAATATCGGGACAACCGATCAGAGACATAAAGAGACAGACTCTTCGTTTTTCCCAGTAGTTCAATCTGGCTACTGGAGTTTTCATTATATTGTCAAGCTCAAGATGCTCCGTGAAAGTTCGTATCACGTCATTAAGGAGCCTCCCCCTAAAGCCTTTGATTCTACAGAAAATTTGCATGTGCTGCCGCACCGATAGGTTTTCCCAAAGAGGAAGGAAGGCTGCCAAGTATCCCAGAGATTGTTGGTTCTTAAGCTCTACAGTTGGCAAGTCTTTCCCGAATACTCTGATCGAACCACTGGTTTTAAGGTCTAATCCGGCTAGAATATTCAGCAGTACACTCGTTTCGGGCTCTTCTGGTCCGACTATCCCCATAACCTGTTTCTCCTCAACGCCAAAGGTCAGATTATGAAGAAGTACTTTCCCCTCCTGCGAAATTTTTTGCAAACAGAATATCCTAATGAGGTCATGGTTCTCTTCACTCTCAACCCTTTGGATCTCGTCTCGAAGCTCATCTCTCTCTAAAATAGATGAAAATTAATTGATATATCAAAGACGTATATAGATACGCGTTGGGAAGCGATCATCTGTTTGAATTTTGAATCCTGTGCTGTATTGCGGTTTTATTTTCATTTGCTCTTTGTCGAGCCAGATGGCAAGCAAAAAGTAGGTGACAGCTTGGACTGCTAGATGAACGAAGAAACCAGTTCCACTATTGTAGAGGGATATAGGGACAAAAACATGGAGTCCCTCATTCTTCAATAGCACCTTCGTTATTCCTATTATGTAGAGATGATTCAGAGAAAAGAGGAATGGGTGAACTAAATACCTTGTTGAAAGATGAATGAAGGACTGAAGAAAACTGCAAACCCTTTTACGAGTAATGACAATGTTTCAAGATTGCTTTGAGTTGAGAAATAGAGGAGGAAATTTGGAACTATTATCAGTACTACCAAAAAAAAAAAAGTTAACGACGATTGTTGGTTAAGAGGGTTACTGATTAAAAGGAAGGGATTGAAATATTTGACCATTTTGCGGCTCTTTTCCCATAAGAATCCAAGGAGATAAGAGAGCGTGCTGATTGCAATGCTATACGAAAACATCATATGTCCCATGAAAGCAAAATTTCCAGTCATAAATGGATTTTCCGTTGAACTATTTTTATATGATATTAATCAGTATATATTATTCGAGGCGCGAGGTTACTAGAAGCTCAGAATGAGAAGCAGGCCCAATGTAACACAAAGACTCGCGATAATATCGAAAGTTACATTCCCAATCCAGTAGCATATTCTGTTGCAACCCATGATTCGCAGCATCTCTCGAATCTTGTGCTCACGCTCATAGACGATGAGTGAACCACAGGGAGCACTCACCCATATGAAGACCAACAACAGAGTCACCGTCAGCAATTCTCCATTTGAATTCAACTCTGTCAAATCTGACAAATCCTGCAAATATTGGAAGTTCACAAAGAGGAAGAAGAGTGGAATAAGCATCGAAAGCCAAAAAGGGTAGTTGCCAGCTGTAATATAGAACTTTCTGAGATAAATAGCAAGAATTTGATTCCAGAAGCTTGATGTAGGCCCTAGTAAATTATTATTTTAGCCAATGCACATGCATCAAATAGATATCACTTTCGAAAATGCAGAAAGGATAGGCCTGATTGTTGCTCACAACGGAAGATGGAACTGCGCGGTTATAACTAACTCGAGGGGTAGTATCATTCGAGCGCTGAGGCCTTCGATCATCCTCAACCATAGATGGACCAGAGGCAGATTCATCTATGAATTGGAGATCCAGGAAAGCCTTCTCGAAAGATTTTAACTGCAGATTTATCTAAAGCAGGGCTTAATTAAGATGTATTTCATTATTCTGAGAATACTTTGATATCTGGGATGGCTTCTAGCTCGCGGAATAACTCTGAATAGTAAGTTTGCTGTGCGAATGGAAGCCGATAAGACAGATTGTTTTCGGTGTAATCTTCAGCAGGGGTCGCATGTTCGAAGTTAGAATGTATTGCGACCAAGACACTTTCTCTAACTAGCGCAATGTTGGAAGGATTTCTATCAAATGAGGTGTAAAAGGAATCAGCTTTCCATGACTGGTAATTATTGGTTACGTCGGGGTCACCGTGAGTGTGTAGCCAAGATAAAGATTCTTCTCAATATAACTTGGAGTGCCCACAGCAAACAATGTACCTATAGTTATGATTGGATTCATTCATTCAGAGAGAGAGAAATGGATGAATACCTCGATAGAGTAAAGCGATTCTATCAGAGATCTCTTCAGCCTCTTCGAAGCTTTTTGTGCTCAGAATAAAGGTGGTTCTTCTCTCATTATTGAAATTTTTAATAATTCTCCAAATTTCTTTTTTGTCTTGTCGACTAAGACCTGAGCAACAATTTTGGTTCCAGTTAAATTTGTTGGGGAAATATAGATATGAATTACCCGATGTTATTTCATCTAAGAAGACCAAACTTGGATATCCAAGTAAAGCAATGGCCAGCTGGAGCTTTTTGGTAATAGAAGTGCTCAAGGCTTTGACAAGGTAGTATTCGTGTTCATCGAGGTTGGTGATTTTGAGAATTTCGGGGACCTGTACGAGTACTTCATTTTCTGTTAAATTCCTGATTTTCGCAAAATATGTGAGTGTTTCGTGCACGGTCATATAAGGGAATAGTAGGTCCAGCGCTGGACAGGTTCCGATTCTATTCTTTTGTCCGAAAAATTTCTCCCATCGTTTCCCGTAATCTAAAAACAAATCAGTTACCACCTATGCCTCGAAACCAAAGGTTCCTACAGGTTATTTTTCCAAATTCTAGATTTTCTTTGAGGCCGCACGTATAATCGAAAAGTTGGGTTTTGCCAGATCCATAAGAGCCCAAGATTCTACCAGAATAAATTGGAAAAGATGCTCGAGAGAAAATAGTAAGTACGAGTAAATTTCACCTTCATAGACTTGAAGATCGATTGGCATTGCTTTCAGTTTTTGATGGTATTTCGTGATGTCAAGTTCCACTCCTTCTAGTTCCAAGATAATAGCCTAGCAAGACAATATGGTTATAGCAATAGCAAAATTAGCTCTCTAACTCTTTCTTTATTTGAGAAGGGTGCTTCTTCGTAAATTGCAGAACTTTTTTTAACTTCCTGGAAATCGCTGTTAGATTGGTCGCTTTCAGTTTCAAGGAGGTTAACGCTGAGGTCAATTCTATTCGTCGGCTTGGGTTTGGACGAGGATCTCTTCCTCTTGCAACAGAAAAACAATGATTTTCGATTTCCAAGAGCGCTTGGGATCACCTAAAGAATTGAAAAATCTTATTCATTCCCAAAATTTTGAACTTACGCTGTCTAGGTACACGTAGATTGTTGTATACAAGAGAACGTCCACAAGGAGAAGCTTTATCGAGTCTAAGGGAGCATAAGGATAGGAAAGATTTGTTTCTTTGTAGGCGCTGATCATAGCTAGAGGAACAGAGGCATTCGGCATCAGACCGCAGACCCAGGCAATCCATCTAACAGTGAAGAACGTGATTTGGGAACCTTGTAGATTGAACTTACTGCTGCTTTGCAAAAACTGTCGGAACTAAGTAGAGTGTGAGTCCTACGCAAGGAAATAGGACCAACGAAGTTGTAGAGGCCATTTCGGCTTTTTTGAATAATGTAGAAAGACACAGTGCCATCATAAATAGTGCAGTTGTCCCTAATATTATCGCCAGACTGATCAACAGAATCGAGATGACTGACATCCCTTTTGTGAGCAAAACTAGAGGTAGAATCACCGCCATCTAATTATGTCCCCCCAAAAAAATTTGTATTATTTGTGAGTTCATAATGGATAGATTACCAAGAGACTGTTGGCGAAACATCTGCAGAGCAATGAAGCCACATAGGATTTCTTCGACATACCATTTACCTATTGTATGCGTGTGTTAGGGATGAAAGATGTTGATATTTTTGTTGAATTACCTTCAAATAGTCGCGTCTGTATTGATTTCTATCCGTTACGGCTTCAAAGACAATATCTTCAAGGAACCCGATTATTGCGAGGTTATACACTACACCTGTTGAGACTAGTCGATCAATATCTGTTTTTTGTTTTATTAGGTAATTGCTTATAGGAAAATTTTGTCATTTGTTACTCTGAATTGCCAAAAGAAGCAATGCGATGAAAAATATCGAGGCTTGGTAGAAACGGACGCCTTGACCTAGCGTACGAGAGAATTTACAGCGAACTCTTCGGAATTCCGCTCTTAGTTGATGACGCCATTTTTCACCAGACCATAGTACCCATGCAAAATAGGCTAGCCACACACCACTCACCCCCCAAATAAGTTGTGCGAGAAGAGTATTGTTGAGATCACGGTAAAACTTCCAATCAATCAAGGCATAAGCGAAAGAGTTAGAAGCGTTGACTGTAAACGTGAGCTCAGGAACTGCAATTTCTGTTCCAAGGCTCAACTCGTAAGTTGTCCCGATGGTATAGTTCACCCAAGCTGTTTCTGTGAAATAATTGGTCGAATTTCCTGAAGTAAAATAAAGTGGTGCTGAGAAAGGGATGGGACATTCAACCTCCTGGATGACCATGGCTTCGCAAATAGCAACGTCATTTTTTACCCAAGTATCAGTTTCGCTCAAAAGATAAGGTGTGAAACAATTGCTTGTTTCATTCGGTACAAAATAGGGGTATACTGAGAGTACGCACTTAGACTCTGGTGTTCGTTGGATCACATAACTGGTGTCACCATCAGTGTCTGAGAAACGGCCAATATTGGTGTAGCCGCTATAGTAGGCGAATCCGTTCTTAAGCGACAGCTTGCAAGTCTCAATTTTTCCCATTTCTCCAGACCTCGATATTTTTCCTCTAAAACTGTAGGAATTTTTCGTTGTGATGTAGAAAACGCTTCTTTCTGAGTGTAGATATATTTTGGTGATCTGCACACTCCCGAAGACTCCTAAATTCGTTACGAAGTCCCATTTCCGGGTGCAACATGCGCTGTGTTTTCCATCTGCAGACGACGAACAAAAAATGACATTGCCATCTGCTGTGATGGCAATCACCTCATAGTACGTGGTTCCATCATCGTCAGCTACTCCTGAATCCATATGTATCGCTAAGAGTTCACCTTTCACTCCAAGAGACTTGGAAGGGATAGTGAATAGCGGCTGGTTCGAGATCCCTGTTGAAAATGAGTAAAAAGAAACGAAGTCTGGGTTTTCGGGGAGTGTTTTTGGGGCAACTGCTAGCATGCTTCGACTTCTGCTATAAGCTATCAAGGAATTTTGCATTTTGATAAATGGTACAATACCCGCACCTTCGCCTGACAAATAATACAGCCAACTCGTATTATTAGTATCTACACATCGTACTAGAGTGTACATCCGCGCCATAGGTCCCAGAGAGTAAATTTCCGAACAATTCAGTGGATTTAGATCTTGTTGAGTAATCAAGCTCCATCCGGAGGTCGATTCATTCCTTTGATAAGAAACAAAGTATTGAGGGAAGAGAATTGACGCATACCCATCAGAGTAGCTGAGGTCAATAGCATCGCTGAGAGAAATATTGAAACGATAAGAAGACACTTCACATATAGGATATTGAGTTTCAAATTTGAAGAAATCTGTACTGAAAGTAGTATTGAATAGAGTGCCATTGAAAATTCCTGTGATCGGAAAGATTGCCTTCCCTTTTGTGGTTTCAGCGCTTTTCATAAACTTCTGCGTTGCCTTGGGTGGTCGCACGGTGAATAGCCGATATAGAGTAGCAATTCCAAGATATGGCTGAGAGAAATTCCCTGCGAGGTTCGAAACAATCGGGTTCCCGGATATTGTGAAAGAAATAGGGCAGGCTCCAGGACGAGGGATTAGATTATTCGGATCGCAGTACTCATCTTGACTGATATTCACTGCCAATGCTGGAGAATAGTGAATTTGATAGCCGATCATCCCTCCATCGTTTTGAGGAAAGGCAAGGAGTAACGAATCATTCGCAATAGCCGCTGTTGCATAGAAGAACGACCGTTTTTGAGTGAGCGCTCGAGGTACTGGAATCGCCGTCCGGAGGTTAGAAGTACTTGGCTGATTAACGTCGAAAACGTATATGTAGTCGTTAGCATCAACAGTACCATTCGCAAAGGGCATTGGTGTACAGAGGAACAGCATCAAATTCACTGAAGTCTGTCTAACATATTTCAGACTTGTAGTCATGTTACAATTAGGAGGTGAGATGACTTGGATAGTTGATGGTCTGGTGACTTCCGTCAGATTGACTTGCGCATAAAGATTGCTCATTGGATCCATAGCGACTAACATATTCTCGTAGCCAAATATGTAGACTTGGTCCTGGTTGGTTACATTAAACACTGACATTAGATCACAGCTTTTGAGAGACACATTGAGTGCAGCTACGTTCCAGCCAGATCGCACGAACAAATAGACCTCCTCTCTGGAGTTTTGAAACAGAGTCATATCGTCGAAGCGAATGAAACCAAATTGTCCGCTGTGTATGGTCTGACTCGGAGAAGTATAGCTGAGATTTCCTATTGGACGGCCATCTATACCAACATTGTATAGCCTAATTGTGCTGGTTGATTTATGCAGAGAAGCCACCACCAGAACTTGGCCATTTAGCATCTGCATTAATGACTTTGAGACTGGATCTGTCGTCGGATTGTTTACTCGGAAAACCTCGTTGCTTATCCTCGAATAAGATATAACTAGGTCTTGAGTACTTGAGTTCGATCCATTTAATAGTATCATGTAGATGTTCGAGAGATAAATCAAATTGTTTGGCTTAGGAAAGTTAGTAAAAATCGTGGAATTTGAGCAAGATAATGCAAGTTTGGTATTGCTGAAGGAACATGTGTTTTCTTGGAGAGTCCCGTTGCACCAGGAGTAAATGAGATATTGGTCGGGTCCTTGAACGAACGTCCTTGTGAACTGAGGGCAGCTGTCGGTGAATTTGATCGATAAATTCGAGATTGCGACTTGATTAACGTCCGTAAAGTTATAGGAATGATTGAGATTCCTAACTTCAAAAGAATATCCTCGATAGGGCAGATCTTGGTTGAGAGAAATTTTGCCTGATCCAGGAGATTCGATGCCAATGACAAAAGGATTGGGTGCTGCTTGCAAGGAGGATAGATAGAGTGCAACTAAGAAAAGCTGAAATACAAGGTTTTTCAGACTCATCCTTGAATATGAATAGACACCAAATTATTAGTGCAATAATTTTAAACTTTCGAAACAGGAATTCGAGTAAAATTTTAACTCAAGAAGCTTGACCTGGCGATTAGATTTATCAAATTTTAAGGACTTCTACTTTGTTAATCCAAAATTGGATCATAATAGAGTAGTTTAGATAGGGGGATATATAATTCCTCAGTCCAAACGATGCATAAAAGAGCAAAACAAGAAGTTATACTGCTGAGAAGAGGAACCTCTAAAAATATTGAGATATCCCAGCTTAGCTTACTCATGGTCTTATTGAAAACGACAACCGCTGATCTACGAATATGTTGGTAATCCTAAAATGGAGAAGTTTTGATAAAACAACTCGAACACTGCTTTCAGATGTCTTGAAGAAGCGAATTTTTTTTTTTTGCGAAAAACCTGAATGGAAATCAGAAATGTTTGCTTATACGTATTAGCAAGTCTGAATATAGGGAATGGTAGCTGTGATAAAACAACAAAGCACTACTTAAGAAACTCTCGTGTTCGTCAAAAGGAATGAATTTTACTTCCATGTCTATCTCATTAACTTGAGAGGAAATAAAAAATCTGAGATACGGAAATACGAATGTGAGACCCCTCGAAACCGAGAGACATAATCCACCAAAGCTCTCAATGTGAATTCTCATGATTAAGCTAACAAAACACCCAGTTCATCATAAACTCCAGTGATGAAGATTCAGAATGAAAGAGTTTAGAATTAACAATGCTATTGCTGAAGTCATAAGTTTAGATTTTAATAACACAATGAACTATCATATTCTACAATCCGAGTGTTTATGCATTTTCAATTTTAGAAAGATAGCTATGTTTGTGTTAATCAAGTAAAGTGCTGTGAAGGATATAGAATGATTGGGTTGATGATCAAATAAATCCAACAGTTAAAACGAAAAAGAAATACATTTACACTTCAAAATGGTCGGAAATAAGTTGATTGTGGGATACTGGACAATCCAAGGAATAGTCCATCCTGCCAGGCTCTTACTTGCTTATTATAATGTCCCTTTCGAAGACAAGATGTACTATACGGGAACAAAATGGTTCAAAATAGGCAAACCTGCTTTGAAAACAGTATTCAATACAATACCTTATATCAAGGATGGAGAGTTCATAATCACAGAAAGCTTAGCCTGTAACTCAATATGCTGCAATGAAGGCTGGCAACAAAGATTTATTGAGAAAAACAATATTAGATTCGATTAAGATTAATCAGCTCTGGAGCGTGAACAAGGATATCATGTCTTTGTTAATCTCGCTCGCATTTCATAAGGATTATAAAAAATTAGAGATGAGTTTCTTGACAAAAAAGTTACTCCACGTCTACAAAACATTTCGAAGGGTCTGAATGAGAAGGAGTTTCCACGTGGGTATTTAACATGGGCAGATTTTTACGTCTACTTCAACTTGAATATCATAGGCAGAATGAATTCAGAGTTGTTAGCAAAGTGGCCAAATTTGGTTCAATTCCATGACAGGATTGGCAGCAACAAAGGAATTAAAAAGTATAAAAAGACCGAAAAATATCCCAGGGTTTTCTTATCACCTAAGGTCGCTTACTGGAACCAACTAGAAGAAATTAGAGATTGAAACCCTCAAGGATTGTGAAAATTGTTAATAGAGAGATAGAGACATTTTGCATCAATTCAATTTTTCGACTTGAATTTAACATAATTGAAAAAAAAAAATTTGTCAATTTTAGAATGTAGCATGCGATTTTTCAATATTTCTCTGTATTTTTAAAATGAAATTAAGAAGTCTGTAAGAGTTTACTCACAGAACGTTAACACATTCGGTTAAATTTTACTAGTCACATTTTTAATTTCAGATAGGTGTTAGGGAGATGATATCGAATTTCATCGGATTTCGGGGCAAAATACAACAGGTTCAAATTATCATTCCATATTCTGCCTAAATAATGTAAACCTCTTTTCATCTCAAATAAACTTTTTAAGATCGAGGTCTAATTAAGCAGAATAATGTGTTTAGTTCCATCGGCACCAAGCTGAAACCATCTCTCATTGTCAGACTCAAAGGAAGAATGGCTTCCCTTTGCGCAATTGACTGAACCTGTGATCTTATTCCTCTTATTTGATTTGGATATTTAAGTAATGAATGAAATCTCAAAACCGTAATTAACTGTATTTATTTGAGAATTAAACTAAACTCCAGTCTCTCTCATTTTACTTTTTCTTAAAATCTGCGATGTTAACCATACCGCCTTAAGAATCGATTACAAAAATATTTTATCAACGCAAATTAAAATGTGCTATAGAACTAATTAACGCACATCCCATTCAAATTTACAACTGTCTCTTCGAAGAAAATTAAAGAAGTCACCTGTTGATCCATCACTACAGATATAGGGTAGTAATAAAATATATCTATGAGAGAAAAAAATAATTATATAAAGAATATGATTTTCAATAGAAACCGTTTTCTATTTCTCACTTCTCATCGTCCGTTAAAAAGCTCAATAGCGTCATGAAAAGCCTTGCCAAGGATTATGGAATGTTAATATTGGAGTTAGAAGTCGAATTATGTACAAGATTCTTGCCCTACTCTACTGATTATAAGGCCTGTGCCTTTGACATGTTAATTTAATTTTATTGGTGGAGCACTTATTTGAGCAATAGCGGATAAAGATGAGGCAACTACATATCCTTTTGAAGATTCTAATCTGGATGAGTGTTACAGCGATTCTGGTGTCCACAGCAGCCACTCCGAGAGAAATATTAGTTGCTAGTTACGTGCCAGTTGCTAATTGCTCGTTAGAAGATCCGTTAAATCCCTCTCTCTTTACTGGAATTGAAATCATGATCGTTAGAGATGCTCTGAACCGGGTCAATTGGGTTGAAGGCACGGACTTTTATTTTAATTGCACGACTTGGGATGATCTCATGGATGTTATACAAAATCAGAGACGCTTGGTGCTTGGAAGCGCTTGCGGCCTCACGATTTCGCTTGACCGTCTTCAATCAGGGGTTAAATTTTCTCTGCCAACAATGTCAACGGGAATTTCTGTCCTTTATCGAAAGACGGATAAGACTACATTTTATATTAGAACTTTCAGTCCAGAATTCTTAGCATCTCTGGTACTTTTGCCCATTCTCGTAGGAATCATCATGTACGTGCTCGAGAATCGACGAGTGCCATGGGTAAACTACATGTATCATGCACTTACGATGTATTTTAAAGTCGACGATATGTTCTTTTTAACACAGGAATCAAGAATAACAGGGCTATCCGCAAAAATTTTTACGCTGGTGGTGATGACTGTGTATGTGGCCGTTACCGTCAATATCTTCGATAATGATCGTAATTACGGAGGAGTTCGTCAAAAATCTGATTTGGCTGGCCTCAAAGTGGCAACCATTGAGTTCTATGAAAATAACATGAGGGATGTGGGGGCAATCTTTCAGTCATTCCCTGATCTTTGGGAACCTGCAGATATTCAGGCTGAACTTGTAAGCAAAGATATCATTTATTTTGCTCAAGATGGACCCATAGTTTCATATTTGGTTGCAACTCAGTGCGATTTATATGAAATCCTCAATGAAGTTATTAAATACGACTTTGGCTTCATGATGCCAGGGAATGTAGATCCAAATGACCAAGAGCTTTTGAATTATGGGATAACACAAACCTTCGCATATAAAACGCAAGCTGAATGGACTCAAGAATATTTCTCAACAAATATGACGGGTATCTGCACAGATAAACAAACTCTCGGGCTTTCATATGTTACAATCTTCGACATGAGAGGTCTTTGGTATCTGTGGGCTGTGGCTCTTGGCATTGGCTTCTTGTTTTGGATCTTTCATGAACTAACAAAGTGCTGTAGAAACAAACGAGGTTATTATCATTTTACTGGAATTCGATCTCTCGCCGATCAAGAAATACAGGAACATATGACAATCCTATGCGCCAGCAGGAGTGCAGTGTCTGTAGCCGCGCTCAATGCACTTAAGAAGAGCCTTTATGAATTATATGGGAATATTCAGAAAAAGATGGGACTCCATCCACGGGTTGTTGCTGGATTAGTGGATGTCATCGACCACTGCCAGGATAGGTCTGATCGGTTGAATAACGCTGTGGATATTGCTCGGGAACTGAATATGAACCCGCTCCTCAGACCTGTTAGAGATGCTGATGTAACAGATCTTCAGAGTGATATTAATGTAGCACTACAAATAGCAGAGAAACATCACCGCAAGATGAAGCAAGGACGACTCAGAAGATGGTGCCTCAAGAAACTTTTTGGATTTCGAACCATGAAACAGAGAAAAGCTGGCCGAAAGACTTCTGACATTAGAGATTTTATGGCGAATATGAGCAACTCGGACTCTAGAAGCCAACAAAGAATGCTCATTCGAGCTCAACTTATGAGATCGATTGGTTTAACTCCAGACAAACTTGATGAGAAGATATTAGAGTTCAACAGAGAAATCGTTAAGATTTACCATCTAAAAGCATATAGGATCGATAAATGGGCCGTGGAAACGGCTCTTGAGCTGCTTCAACAGAAAGAGTTAGACATAAAGATGGATCTGAAGAATAACTTCGATTTGCATATGGAAGAGTTCCTCCCGCCGAAGAAAGTTCGTCAACGGCTAAAGCCAGAATACTGGGGTACTGACGATGGTTCTGAAAAAGAATTAATAAGTTCATATTTGGGGACTCAGGAACCTCTTGCTGATGGAAATACTCAAATTTTCTCTCCAGTTATGAGAGGAAGATACAAAAGCTCCATGTTTTCTAGACAACGAGACTCGCTACCGACTCCACGTATTTTCTATACTCCAGAACCACAACTAGTGCCGAGGTCTCTTTCTCCTTTAAAGAATGCAGTAAACCACTCCATGAATCCTAAAAGCAATCGTAACGTCCTGCATTCGAGAAACAATTCTACAGCTACGAATTATTAACCAGTTTTAATTTTTGTTGAGTCTTGTTCGTTTGATCACAAGAAAGAAAATACTCTCTCTCTAAACCTGTTGTATTTTTGAAATTACATTTCTTGATCCAGAAAGAGGTTAGTTCATCAATTATTTTCATTCCTGCAAAATATTTCTAAAAAATTTGTTCATTCGATGCTAAGAATAAAGAGCCAATCCGAGGCAATGAATGACATCAAAGTTGAGTTCTGCTGTCTTTCGGTATCAAATGTCGAAGAAGATGTTTTAACCCTAAAGAAAGCACTCTCCTGCAGTTGTTAATTGTATAATTTTCCATCAGCATTATTCATGTGAGATTGCCAAAACTCAAGATAGAAATACTCTCACAAGAATTACATTTTGACGCATTCTTATCACCTATCAGGAGTCGAAAATTGAACGTGGTATTGATTAGATTTATGAATTATATTATCAGGATGAGACTAACAAAATACCGAACCACTTGAAGTTTAAAAAGCCTGAAATTTAATTTTGTTGAGAACCATTTGAAAATAAATTTAGTCAATCTGAAACGCTAATGAACGTTGCGATAACCAAGTCTGGAAAGTATTTAAAGCGAGGTAACATAAAGATAGATATTTCTTCTTCTCTTACTTAAATGAACTTGCATTAGACGGTCTCCCTGATGGTCTTCCAGGCTCCCGTGATCTCGGAACAGTGAGCACTGAGAGCAATTCCAAAAATATAATTGACAACCACACAGATATAAGAGATAGAAACTTTGTATCGAAAATATCAGAACCCATGGAGACGAAAGTTCATAAGGATGTACAGGATCCTCTCGAATCGCGAGCCCAAGAGACATTCAGATTGGAGCATCAGCAACAATCATCCCAGAGGATTCAATCACCAAATAGCGATGAAAAACCAGCAAATAAACAACCTTCCTCTGAGGATCGGCCTGGAAATGCTTTTGGTTTCATTGAAAAAGGAAAAGATTCTCAAATCTCTGAAAATTCTCAGAAGTTGGAACCTAGCTCATCTCAAGCAAAGAGTTCTGAACAAATTGGTACCGCTAATCAACAACCTTCTACACAGAATCAGATCTATGTTCAAACCAGCCCACAATCTCAACATTTTCAAAGCAGAAACAAAAATAAACTATCGCAAAATGGTGAAAACATAATTCAATTTGACGCAAGAGTTAATGGATCTAGAAATGAACTTGCACCGCAAAACAATCCCACCAAAGAAGGGTTTTGTGAGAGCTTTCGACAGCAAAATTTGAAAGGCTTTTATTTTATTCCTTCAAACAAGTTGGTGTGGATATGCAGTCTCATTTCTGGCTTATTGCTCCTAGGAGCAGGTGTTCTTCTGCTTTTGGTGTCAAGAAGTGTAGTTGAAGTCGAGATAGACTATACTCAAAACTGCCCACGAAATACAGTTTGTACCATTCCAATCACAATCGATACAGATATGCCAAGTCCTGTCTACATGTATATCGGACTGTCAAATTTTTATCAGAACCATCGTAGGTAATGCTCAGTGTCGCCTCAACTTGACTTATATCTGTATAATATTAATAGTTATGTCAAATCTGTCAATTCAAAGCAACTCTCTGGACAAGATCTTGAATTAGGTATTGATAATATATTCTTCAACAAACTGAACGAATATTCATTTAGGTGCCCTGTCAAGTTGTGGCGATGTAAAAACTGCGGGAGATTTATATTCTTTCCAACAGGTGACCCTGGACGCCAAACAAATGAAGTCAAGCGATATCGCGAATCCTTGCGGTCTACAAGCGAAGAGCTTTTTCACAGGTAGAAATGATGAAAAAAACGATATCTGAAAAAGTTCTTTGATTATAAGATTCTTTCACTTTGGAGGACTCGGAAAATGATCCAATATATATTAATACGACCGATATCGCCTGGTCGACTGATCTGAAAAAGCACAAGAGAAACGAAGAATGGCAATCAACGCAATGGATTGATGTCCAAGATGGTAAGAGTTTCAGCTTGCACAATCACTAACAATTAATAGAACGTTTTGTTAACTGGATGAATTTCGCTACTACTCCAGGATGGAAGAAATTATGGGGTAGAATTGATCGAGATATCACACCTGGCACCTATTATCTAGAAGTTAATAACAGTAATATTAATTTGTAACGTGGCCTTTGATTGATGTAACTCTTTATAACAGCATATAGAGTTGAAAGTTTTGATGGCAGAAAGTCTTTCATTCTTTCCACGGTGAGCCCTTTTGGAGGAGCATCATTTGCACTCTCAATAGCTTTGTTAGCGTGCGGTAAATTCCTTTTTCTAGATAAAATTCTCACGATTTTGTTTCAAGGGGCCGCGACACTCTCCATCGTATTGGTGCTTTGTGGATTTAGAAGCATCAAAAAAGGCGATGACTATAAATATTATGGCGAGCTGACTTTTGATTGGACAAAATAGATTAAATCAAGTGTCGATCTAATCGGCCCGTTCTATATCCGTGTTTTAAAATGGCATTTAGTCGATTTGAAATTTTATTTATGTTCAAACAATTATATAATTCTGAGATAGAAACTTGTTTGTTCCAAAGTTCATATCATCATTTATTCGCTCTAAAACTTTAGATTGGTAAGCAGAATTTCTGGAGTCTATTCCTCACACAAAGAGATAAATTTTCCTAGTTTTTCGAATGTCTGTAGTAGTATTCTGTGAAATTAATCGGTGTTCAGAAGGAAAGTGTTCACGATAGTTATTTTTTCAAGATATTAAAATTAGTTCCAATCAACTTCGCGAGATGAACGAATCGGAAATTGAGCAAGTGTCAATAGGAAACTTCTTAACAGACACCCCTGAAAAGATCAAGAAGATAGAGAAACAAAATCTCCTAAGCGAGGAAAAATATCCCAGGCCTGCTTTGTTTCAGAGAAATTCTGCAGAAAAACCAAAATACTTCGCTTATCTTGTCCTTTTGATGATGACCTTAGCCCTACTTTTCATACATTTCAAGTCTTCAAGTAATCGGAATCTCCTCGTGGACTATTCTCAATATCCATTTTTTAAACTGTCATCTCCCAGCAACGCTGACATGAAATGGGACGTCTTTGTTGATATTAAAAGTCGTCAGACCTTCTTCGTTAAATCGTACTCTTCTGCAAATGTGAAAGGAAATCACGGCTCTACAGCTTCAATGGACAGGCGTCTCCTTGGTGATCAAGACCAAACCTCAATAACACATGTTTTGGTCCATAAGTTTGATAAGTCCGATATAAAATTCTATCAACTTATCGAAAGTGATGCTCTCAATCACGATTATTGCTTCGAAATGGATTATAAATCAAGCTTCAATCTGGAGCCGAGAATTAGTGCCTCTCAATATTCTCATCAGAAGAAGACCTCATTCGAATATTTTGATAAACTTGAACTTTTCTCTCCAGAAGCAGAAACAACTGCTGAGATACACATTGACAAGGATGGTAAACTAATGGGATTCCAGATCGCAAATGATAACTCTGACGAATTGGTGTATTTTAAAGCCAGTGAGCCATTTGATATCGAGAAAATAAAGACGAAACTACAAGCAGTCACAAGTTGCTATAGCTATGATCTTGAATCAAACAAAACAGATTCTAGCTATAATAGCAGCCTTATGAAATGCCCAACTGATAAATACACAGAAGTCCCAAAAAATCAGCCTGTTGGAAGTCAAAACACTTCGTTCGAAGTGGTGACGAATTTACTCCTCAAGCTAGAGTATGGAACTTGGTGTGGACCGCACTACGGTGGATTTGACAATGAATGCAGCACAATCTGTAATGAAGACCCTTGGAAACCAACAGAGAAATGTATCGCATGCTGCCCACCGGTAGACTATACTGACACGCAATGCATGTTTCATGATGTTTGTACCAACCGCCATGAAGTTCTAAACTGGGGATCTCCTGGCTGCAGAACGTTAAATCTATCGTACTTGGAAAGTATACCCTGCGAATGTAATTTTGACCTGTTGAACGGTCTACAAGAAGAGAAACTTGTTTCAGGGTGCCAAGAGAGTAAAAACTGTGCGCTTAGTGGTAGACTTGTTAGAGCAGCTTTTGTGCTCCATCCTTGTGGCTGCAAAGCGAAAAATTGTTTTTCTCTACCGGTTTTTGAGCAAAAAGGCCAATATTCCTCAATTAAATTGAATCAGAATCGTACTTGTGTTAAATATGATACATGCTTGCCAACTTCCATCTGTGCTGCTGTCCATGATAGCGACTAGTAAGTCTCTTTATTTTGTTTAGAAATGGTGTTGCTGTTCTGATTGCAAGCATCAAAAACTTGAAATTATATTTATTCGAGGAGAAAATGCTCAATTTATTTGTTATTTCTCTTTCGTTACCAAACTACGCGAAGAAGGCTTGCCTGAATTTCATTGGCATCACTGAAGTAACGGTTTCAATAGAGGTATTGACCTCCTGAAAGTCAGAAACGACGGGAATTTATATTTCACTAAATTTCGTACTAGCTGTTCAATATCAAGAACTTGCTTCTGCACTTTATTTTTCAAGGTTGAGAATCAATGAATGCCATAGATAGTATATAATAAACATCAGGTATTTTTCATAAAACTTATCTGATTACATCTCAACGGTCGTTTCATTGCAATAAATAACACTTTGCCTTTGACTTGTTTCTCAAGGGTCTTCTATCTTCTCGATTTTTTCGGTGGATTAGGCAATGTTTTCACGAATGCTCTGACTTTGTCTAACGTGGTTGCAAGTCTAGTTGGCATTATCGGAAGCATAGCCATTGTATTTAGAAGCTGCATTATTAGTTACAAGTTCAATCAATGAATCAAAGTAGGAAAATTACATCTCTTCTAAGCTCAGCAATCCATGAGCCCAAGAAGCACATGCAGGCAATCGCATTTAGTAGCAGGAATAAAGCCCACAAAATTGATTTGTAGATGATCAACGATCGCACTCTTTCTGATATTTCAAATTTGAACTGATCCATCAGGTTTCTGAAGATGTGTCTGATGAATAGGTGTTGAGTTTTGTCTAGGAAAGGATAATATCACCAAAAAACTGCATTTAAGAGAAAATACCAATCTCGAACGTTTCATGTGTTCTCAGGATATTTAACCAATTATTTTTTTGCTTATTATTGCCTTGTGCTGCAGGTTTGTAGACTTCAATGTATGTGGTATTATCTCTTTCTTCAAAGGTTGCGTTGGGTTCGTTTTTATATTTTTGATACATGCTTAAAATGTGACGTAAATTTTCAAAGTGTCTTGTTAAGGCAACTGTCATTCCCTAATTCCAGTTCAATTTTGCCGGTTTAGTAGTTTGTTACTTGAGTCACCGCTCCAGAGGCAAATTCTTCGCACTCATATCTCTCGATGACATTGGCTAAATCATCACATGGACTCATCATCATCTTTCTATTAAAATAGTTCTTAAATCGGTCTGTATGCATCCTGATGTTAATAGAATGTTGCTATTGAGTCAGTGTACATAAGCGGGGATCTTTTTAGAAAATTAATTACCTGATGTATTTCACTGTCCAGCTGATATATATTTCTAATCATGCCTTCTAGCACTTTTTGCACGCTTTTCTCCGCCGCTACAGGATATTGATCATCGATCAACATTTGCCTTTGTGAAATATTATTACTACTCTGTATAAGCGGTTATTGCTTACTTCTCTGCATTATTAATGAAGGTGAAGTATGATTCAGCTATTGACGTCGAGTTAAATTCTTTCATCAATGCGTGAAGCTCAATCAGCATATTTCTCGAGAGGAAAAAGGAAATCACGAAAAACGCCGAAACCAGAATCATCGCCAAAAGGAATCTGCAAGAGAACTTAATGAAAGTTCTTTTATTTCCGCTATAGGTTTTTGGCATGCCAGGGCGGTAAGGAACTTGCGTTTGTTCATCCTCGCCTTCTTCGCCTTGATCTTCATTCGTGGCTGGTGGTGCTTGAAGATTCTCATCTTCAAATGCAACTAGGTGAGGTTGATTGTCTTCGAGAGCATTAGTAGAGAGGAAATTATCACATCTAGTATATAATATATTGATGATGTGATCCGGGATTTCTAAGAACAGTTTGAGGAGATCTTCTTTCTTTTTGTTCACTTTGAAAGCTACTGGCAGAATGAAAATAAGTACTCCAATCACAAGGCTGGAAGTAGCGATAACTTCATATAAAAAGACACGCTGGTGCGTTGTAATTTGACCGTCCACCCCATCAGAGTATAGATCTGCAGTATCTCTCAATTTGAGGTAGAACTCGTTAAAGTTGTTATAATTTATGTAGAAAACGTCTGGATTTGACTCGTCAATATCCTTTAAAGGAGCCTTTTGAACATTTGTAGCGCTGGTTGTACATTGGGTTGTCGCTTCAGACAAGCTCAGATATTTCTCTTGAATCTCCTTTTCGTTCTTTTTGAAATATACCTTCACAGAATCATTAGTCAGCTGCATTGCAAGATCATCGGGCAGATCAATAGGATTGAATTCAATTTCTACCAGATTCTTGTTGATCTCCGTAATCGATCTTCCAATATCGTTCCTCAAGTGTTCTTCGGAATGCGCCGCATTATAAATCCCAAAATCGATTAGCTCTAAGTCGATCACCTTGGATACAATATTTTGAAGCTCGGAAATCCGGCGGTTTGAAGCATCCACTGCTTCGAGGTTCTGGTTAAGAATTCTGAAACGTGTAAATGAAAGGTAATAATCAAATGACCCAACCAGAACCAAAAACAAAACAATGAGATAGGTAGTCCAGCTGAGAGTGGTAGTCGATATGAATGACCTGGAAGTCTTAACTAACGTCGCTTTAGATTTCAAGATTGAATTAAACTTCTTGGTTAAGACACTATCACCAAGGGATTGAGGCCGTTGCAGATTAATGTCGCTTTGTGTTGATTGCGAGGCCACCGTGGTGTCATTCGGTCCTTCTTCTATATCTTTTTCCTTCTTTGGCTTTTTTTTATGGTGGCCCTCTTCATCGTGTTCCTCTCCTTCTTCTTCTCCTTCTTCGTCCTCTTCACCTTCCTCA
>ENA-UOTX01000720-UOTX01000720.1-compost-metagenome-genome-assembly--contig:-NODE-720-length-32229-cov-12.791895_pt1 | contig 32229 bp, 12 predicted proteins | sample MGYA00238143_ERZ746982 | MGnify/ENA primary metagenome ERZ746982 (study PRJEB28758, sample SAMN06268862) | compost metagenome | isolation source: single cell | place: USA: California, Emeryville, Joint... | reverse complement strand
TGAGTGAATTGCTTTATCTCGATTATAAAACTGCTTTTGCTTCAGACCAACCCCTACAGCCCCTAGTTAAAAGCGTACAAACAAGTGTTATGGTTTCAATGAGTGATTTTGAAGAGAAAAATCAGACAGAACAGGACCTTTTGAGGCCTAGAATGGTAGAGTCATTGCTGCAAATTAGAAGACAGAGGAAGCAAAAGAGTCCCGGTGAAAAACCGAAGAAGAGGATATCAGATGCATTCGGACAAACAGCAAAGCCAATGAATCTGAAAATAATTGATTGGAATAATACATCAAGTGTATAGAGCATATTATAAAGCCCAGATGAGATAAGATGTTATTATGATTCAGTTGCTGAGGAATTTCATAATTGAAATTCTTTTGCTTCCAATAGAGTATTGAATTCAGAATATTTTTTTGGTCTTCGTTTGCAACATTAATTTGGCCGAGCAACAATTCCATGCATTGGAATTCTAATTCATGAAAACCGTTTGTTCATCTCTTCTGTGGCTAGGTTGAAAGAGTGAATTGTATCTTTTTCAAATTCTTCCTTCGTAGATTATTGAACACTAGATAATATATAATAATGTCAAAGATATTGACTTTCCCTTCACCAAATGGCGTCTAATCAAAAAAGAAAAAATCAGAAATTATAGATACTATCAGACTTCATTTTCACCTTGAATTTTACAATGCAAAAAGATTCGAAGAGTTCCTTTAGGATTTTGGATGTTTTCAACTTAATTTTACAAAATATGGATTCTTGCAAATTTAAGCAGCAAAATACCTACTCGACTTGAATCTCTGAAGGGTTTTTGCCCATTTCTAACTTATTAATAAAGTTGAATTAAATTTACTCTAATTCGAGGATGATTTGCGAATACCTGAAGTGTTCTCTGACAATTATCCATATAAATAAATTGACTATTATAAACGGAATATATCTTGTTAGTACAATGATGCAAGAGTTTCTCAATTGTACCCTGCTTATATCACTCACCAACGGACTCAACTTTCTCGTCGCTCTTTCAAATGTCAATAACAATGATGGAGTATGATGAACGAACTTCTTCAATAACTTCAGCAATCAACTCCTAGTCCGAATAAACCAATAGCAACCACCATCACCTCTGATGGGAGATCAACATAAATATTTGGATTCTAATACAAAGCGGGTCAATATTCGAAACCTTGGCGAATTCCAAGCCGTAAAAGTTTGTTGGTAAATGTGTATAAGTTGGCGAAAAAAGGCCTCAAAATATTTTTACAAGTTCGCCAAGTTATAGAGGTGTTGAGTCTATTCATGCAATCAAAATCAGCAAGAAAATACTAGAATTCCTAATTCGGAGCTGGCGATCTGTCACACATAACTATCTACAGTCAGGACAATTCAAATGATTCCAAAGATTATATTGTGTATATGTCCTCAATACTGGTTGATTTTCGTTATATTATTGAGTTAGATATTTTATTTCTGTTTTTCCAGTTGATATATTTATTCCTCTTTCAGAAGATAAAACCGAAAAACAAGAAAACATTTAATCTTATAAACTTAGACTTTAAATTATTAATTCAATATATTCACATTATACTCTTTATCGGAGGCCCTTTTGTTTAATAATAGCGGCCCCATCTTCTTCCATAGCCACCCCATCCTCCATATCCACGATACCCACCATAGTGACCACCATATCCGCCGTAGCGATAGGTTGCCTTGTCTTCCATACTAGACTTCTCCTCCATGCGAGCTGAGGCGAAAGCGAAGAAAGATGCCACAATCACAAAGAAGCACACAATATTGAGTCTCATTTTTAACTTTCTCTCTCTCTTGTTGTTGACTTAGTAAATTAATTTTTCTATGATTTTGCAATGAAGATGCTTGCATTTATAGTCGTAGATTCTTCGAGAAGTCGAGCATTCCAGTACCAAGCAAACTTCCAAATTGTAAAATCCGGAAAAGCAATGAGTAGAGATGAAAATTAAAACGCATATATCAGGAAAAAGTAAGAATCACGCCAAAGCTAGGAGTGTAGACTCGAAGGTTAGGGTACTGATTTTGGACTATTTGGATCAAATTTGCCTGCAAATTGGAGAAGACTATACGTTTTACGATTAACTACGCAAATTAAGTTGTAATGAATCACTTCTCATCCAGTTTACTTAAAACTTTCAACCAAAGTAGTAGTTAGGAACAACCTCAAAACGAGAAGCTTTACTGTTATTTTCACAAAAGCGATAACCTCTGGCCCTACTACTCGATGCTCTTGATCCTGGCTTATATTTCCCTCGTGCAGAATCATTGGTCTATTAGATCATGGATTTACTGGATTGAAGTCAATAAGGCAATAAATCAAAAAAAAAAAACTAAAATGATAAGCAGTAATTACTGGAAAAGAAATTCATTTGGATGCAGAAACTCTCAAATACTAACGAGTATTTTGTAAGTGCCTGTGGTTAATAGGTTGAAGATGATGTGTAGTCTAAAGCACTTATCAATGGTTTAAATCAATAAGAATGCCTGCAGGTTTATGAATGAGTTCAATCGTTAAAAATACTACATATGGAATGAGCTTATTTTGAGATCTTGCATTATATATTCTCAATCCAAAGCGAGGTTTAATAGCGTTGAATCAAATGAGCACGAAGCAATCGCAATTATAAATGAAAGAGAAAACCTTTCTACTTTTGTTTCTTGTGATACCAAAAAGTTGTCATAAAAGAGCTTCTGAAGTACTTATTAATTTGTAAAAATACACCTTGCATCTCGTTGTAGGCACAACATAATTCAATCTTAACATTTAGAGTTATAAATTCCAGCCCCAAAAAAAGAGAAAAATTAGTTTTAATCTTCCAATGAGACTAATGATAATCAATATAAGTCATTGAGAGGCGAAACCTAACTTCGGTCAATAAATTTCTTTTTAATGATACTTTACACAGCAACCGGAATTCAAATTTGATAAGCTGTATTGCTTGAAATCCTTACTACATATGCGCATGAAGCATAATAATAAAACGAGACTCTCGAAGAGTATTGAGACATGAAGAGCAAGATTAAATGTGTGTACTCGAACTTAGATGAATGGAGCAACGAAAAGAGACTTAATTAAATGACGTTCCCATTAGACCTCTTGGACCTCTGACTAGATTATGGTAATCTGACAAGTGGGCCATCTCTTTCGTAACGCTATCGCTGCCTCTTTACCAATATTATTCTGTGATAAGTCGAGTGTATAAAGCTTTGGCCAATTCGATTTTTCACTGAGTAACGCAGCACCCAGATTACTTACGGTAGCTTACCAGATGATAAAATCTACTTGAAAAGAAGTTCAATTATAGTTCAGTCAATAATTTCTCCAACAGAAACCATTTCCTTATTTCTTCTTGAAAAATGAAATGTAGACTCACCAGTAGAAAGAAATGTGCGTTTCTTTGCGATGTTGCTCTATGAAATAAGTTATTCTTTTTGACTGCATAAGAATGGCAAGATTACACGAGGCATAGGATGCACAAAATTCCTCATCATATATTGCCAATGAGCGCGAAGAAATTATCAAGAGCAGTTTTCTGATCCGAAATAAATCCTTTGAATCGAATATGATACCAAAAAGCTCTCAAAGACGCTCGGACGGTCCTTGTAAGAAAACTAGGATCGACAGGGATTTAGAGATTATATTACCTATCCAATAGAATTTCCTCTTCAATCGGTTGAATTGAAATCTTAAGTGTAGATAGTATACAGAATGAAGAAGAGAAGAGCTAAAGGAAATGGTGAATATGTTTGAGCCACTCGACCTTCTTCGGTTCAAAGTTCGAATAACCCATTGCATTAACGAAATGGTTTCGTGAGAATTCTAGATCCCAGTCAATGAGCTCTTTGCGGAGGCTTTAATTGGTTATTCTGTTGTGATGCTCATAGAACCACTCGTAACTAACCTTCATTTGATTTATCTCAATTAAGAGTTATGGCAACAACATGCCCCGATCGTTTTATGGACCCTTTTAATATGGGCTCTAAAACGTGCTTTGTTTACTCAAGGATCTTAAGAAGGGAACTTCATGGCAGGGGTGTTACAGTATCAGATTCTTAGACAAATCAATAGATTCGAGGTTCAGAAACGAGTATTCTAATACGACTTCTATACCAACATTACCAATCCGTCTGGAGGATAGATCCAGCATCTTGATCTCTTTTTTATGAATAAAAAGTTTATTCGGAGTTACACAGCAACGCAGTTTCGTGAGCCAATCTTGCTTCTTCCACCAATTTCATTTCTCTAACCCATGAATCGAATGAATCTAGTTTGCGAAAGGTGTCAAATGGTAGAAAATGGAGAGTATTTGCACATGAAATCTAAGTCATTTATTTTCAGTCCTGCTGATTATCATACTGCAATATCCCAGTTCATTTCCTTCTTTGCTAAACTTGTCAGATGACATATTCTTCAATATACACAATAGCACGATTTTTCGCAATAGCTAAGTGTTTTAGTTCGAGCTAAGCAGTGTTCACTTCTACAAACAACAACCACATCTCAAATTCTGAGGTGAACGATCCAAGTCATTTTTGGACTGAACCAGTTTTAAACTCCATGAAAAACTTCAACGGGCACGTGTACTTCGCCGAAGTCTGGCAGCTCCCTGCGTTTGGCTAAAATAACAAATTTATGAACATTAATTATGACTGCTCTGGCGACACTTCGTCCTCAAATGGGTTTTGCTGAGCTACTGAATAAAAATTCGCTATTCCTGCTAATACGAGTAACTATCTTATTCTTCTCTTGCATTACGAATCAAGCCAAAATTCGTATCTTTCTTGATTTTTGGTTTGTACAAAGGCAAATTTTAAATGGACTTCGCAGATATTAACTCAAATCATTGCTAGTCTTTTTTAGAATTTTATCCGTTCATAAGATTAGTCAAGATGGTAGAATTTTCTTCCAATTAATGCAATTTCATCCTTTCAGCAAAAATAATGATGACTCATCTAGACGCCTCGTTGACTTGTAGTTTTCATATTAGAGAGACCATCCTCAAACTACATCAAGAAGAAAAAAAAAAAGGATTTTGTTGGTGATAGGCTCATTCAAATTCTCTCTGAAAAATTAATTAATACAGCCTCAAGCCCAGACTCATCAGAGGAATTTAAGTAGATTGGATTTTCTTTTAAATAAAAATTCCAAACCAAAAAGGAAAAGATAACCACTACCATGAAAGCCTTATTTGCATTACTTGCTTTTGCTGCACTCCTTGCCCTTGCTAATGCTCAAGGTAAGCTTCTCCTCATCATTCGCAAGTTCAACTGATGCATTATCATTATTCTAGAAAGAAACAGCGATCGCAGCCCAGGCATGCGCGGTAAGCACCCTCTCTCATTTAAACACACTCAATGAATTCACAATAGATCTTCCTGGTTCAATCAAAGATGTTGATGTGAGCAACGTTGACAAAGAAACTGCAGATCTTCTCTCAAAAACTGTCCTCTATGTGAATGAGAAATATCCAAAACTTGCTGCCTCATCGAACGCTACTCCTCAGCTCCTCAAAAGAACCCGTCAAATCGTGAATGGACTTAAATCGACTTTTACTTTCAAAATCCCAGTTCAAAATAGCAACTCATATCTTTACTACGCTGAAGTCTTGAATGCTCCTTGGACGGGCCAAAAAAACAAAATCACAAAGGCATGCGTTCTTGACCTGACCACTGTTGAGCAATCATGCAGCGATGGAGACGAATGGCGCAATTTGGCTCTTGCAAAAGCTATTTGCTTCTAATCAAAATTCGTGTTACATATAGTTGGATAGTAATTGGAAAATTGAAATTGCTCCCCTAATGCATATTGATATCGGCAATTCTGAATTTATAGTAACTCACAACTTCGGTTGTGAGAAAAACTTATAATTGCAAGAACATCGGTACCCTCTAACTTACAGTTTTTCTTTTATCAAATTTCCATCACATTAGAAATAGAACAGAAAATTGAGAAACTATCTTTGCTTGTACATGCTCCTATTATTATGATCTGTGAATGAAGTACTGATGATGTCGTCTAAGGATTTTTCACACACGTAATCCTTTTAGAGATTTTTCTTTTCAGAGACTATTCTTTGAAAATTTAAGCTTAGATTTAAAGCATAAAGCTTCGAAACTAACTGGCAATCAGCGGCGACGATTGTTGTCAGGCAAACAATGTGAGCAAAAATCCACTGACATAGAGTTGAGTAAACAAATTTCATAAGGCACTACTCTTACTTCGTTGAAAAACTACTGAACATTAAATAGTTTCAGAATCAGTATATTGCTGGCGGTTAGACTAGAGCATAAAATCTCTCAACTCTTTTTCCACGCATTCACCCAGCTTAAAATTACCTGAATTTATAATTATCGATACCGATATATGAGTTCAGTGAGACTCTTGGATTAAAAACTTCAAATAATTCGGTAAATTAATCGAATGAGAGCCCTTATTGCCGTGCTCGCTGTTGCGACTATCTTCACCTTCGCCAATGCCTGTAAGTCTTCTGCTTTATGAACATATCTCTTAGTTAATTTGCGTAGCTGGCCAAATTATAGATGCTGATCTGACCATGGACAAGGAAACCGTCGAAGTTCTCCTTAAGGCTGTTCAATTCGTCAACACCAAGCATCCAAACTTCCATGCTTCATTGACCGCTGTCCCTCAACTCCTCAAGAAAACCACCCAGGTCGTTGCTGGCATCAAGACGACCTTCACCTTTAAACTTCCTCCAAGAGATGGTCATGCTTATCTCTACTATGCTGAAGTCTGGGATGCTCCTTGGATGGGTGCCAATAACCAAGTCATCAAAGCTTGCGTTATGGATTTAGGAAAATCTCTTCATGCTTGCGCTTCAGGAAACGAATGTCTCACCTTGGTGACTGAAAAGGGTACCTGCTCCACGGACGATAACTAAAACTTTTATGAAAATTAAGCAAAAGTTCATGATATTAATGTGGAGAGTATGTGATTTGACTATGATGACTCGCCATATTTGAAAAGTTGAAATTTGATATTCTCAATGTAACCTCTATAGAACTATGCACAGTATCAAAAATAATGATCAAAAATGATATCTTCTAAAAAGGGTTTTCATGAAGCAAGGAAGGTAATAAGTAATTACATGCGGTCATTAGTCTTTTCTAATATCCTAATTTAAATTTCGAAGACGGGATAATTTTTCGTAAATTCTCTTCAGCAAGAGGATGCCCATTCGGTGGGTTTTTACTGGAATAATGAGAAACAATGAACAATTCAGAGGAAAGAAGTATGAATGATGGTGGGCTTGGATCAATAGTCTTTTAAGCAATTTCTTGGTTGATGATAAATGCATTCAATGACGAGTATCCGAATAATTTGTCTTTCTCCTATCTGTCTGCATTTTAGCAGGGAGCGAGTAGAAATTGGCAAGTTTCTGCGCTAAAGCAAGCTAGCATATTGGATTTAGCAGCATCTTTTTCAAACTTGACAGTGCTATTTATTAACTGTAACGGTTAAGCTAAATAAAGCTCGCTAGTCGAGGACTAGTCGTCTTTCAATTCTTTAATCGAAGATTTCCAAGGCCACATCCATCGGATCAGTGCATAACTTTGGATTTCTATCAGTTGAGAAGCTAATTAACATAAAAATCGGTTCAATTTAATTACACAAACAAAACTGATCGAGCTCTTATGAAGCATCGAAGAGGTCTCCGGTCTAGAATACAGTTGGTAGATGAGATAAATGCTTGTTTAGAGACTCACGATCAGTTAAGCAGCATTAAGTATATTTTTAAATAAATACTTTAATCTCCCTGCTTATATAGTGGAGGTCCTAAACCCTCTCTAACCACAACATTCCATTGGGTATTCAGAAACAGCTCTCTTTTCATAAACACTGAATTAAGGTCTCATGTAATATTCCTGATTTTAAGTTTATCCTTGAGATCTTGAGCCAAAATTTGAATGGAAACTAAAAATCCTTAATCGAACCAGAATATCTAAAAAGACATTTAAAAAATGAGAATCCAAGCTTCAGAGAGTAGTAACCAATCATCGGTTGTACATTATAATCGAAGTTTTGGATCATCAACCCCTTACTACTCAGAGGATGGGCCAAAAATAGCTTCAATTCCCTGTCAATGGCTTCGAAACAAATTCACTAAAAAGTGCTTGTTCATTTTTGCTGCAATTTTGCTGCTGGCTTCTACCTTATAATCCTCGTCCTCCCAATAAACATTATGATCAAGGCAGAAATTAATTATTTCGATCTTTACGACGTTCGTGGAGGACTCGAAGGAATTTACAATAGCATAGGGCACCCTCCTATCGTTGACGTTCAACTCTCATCTTCTTGTAGTCATGGCTACACGCCATATGATCTCGAGACTTGGCCCGGTACAATAAACTTTTGCTACGATTTTGGTACGATAAGAACTAACTACAATCGTTCCATGTGCTTCAATGAATATCTTTATGTATCAAATCAGACTTATCGGAATTGGCTCGAGAATCGAGTCTGTGTTAAGCGAGCGAGTGCTTTCAGAAACGGGACGACCTCTTGTCCTACTGGATATATAAAATGCTATTCAGGGTTATGTATTTCTGGAAACCAGTGTCCTATCACCTTTGCTGAGATTTCCAGCACACCAAGGAATTATTCAGATGGAAGCAGCACGTTGCTTTCTAATGGAAGATATTTCAATATAAGAAGACAAGCAGATCGTCCTGGGATCGGAACATTTTCATTTAATATCGGCTAAAACACACCTTGTTTAAGCACGGAAGAAAGATCTCTACAAGTGAACTATGCTGCGATTAAAGAAGAATCTAAAGGATGCGTAAGATACCAAGCCTACCCAAATTCTTCCACCATTGACGTTCAAAACGCTCTAAGCGCGTTCTCATCTCAACCTTGGTCTTCCGCCGCGACAAAGCTTCCATAATTTTCAAATACTTTGACGTCTCAAAGCGCTTATTTATCGTATTCACCCAGACTTGAATTGAAAGATACGCAATTTTGTCAGACTTTAAATTTAGCTGGGTTGTTGCATGCTGATAGTAAATTCGACTCGGCCTATAGTCTGACTGGATGGTTCCGTGCCGCCATTATCATTTTATTTGCCAATGGATGGCTTTGCATGATTCCAAGCGACAAAGGATTGAAGTTCAAGTATGGGGTTGTAGTCGCGGCCTTTTTGTTGTGATAGCAATTCTGCTGATCCCAGCCGCGATCATTTCAAAAAACAAAACGGATGACGTTTTCGAAGCGATGAGCAAGGTTGATTTCTTTTCAATCTCAGGTTGCTTCACCACCTCCGGTCCTAAAACCGCAATTCAAGACTACCTCGTTGCAATTTCGAATTTAGTGGGAATTCAGGAACTTTGGGCAACAATGGCGATCGTTGCTTGGGCTTTATTTGGTGTCGCTGTTTTCTTCCTTAGCTGTGGAGCAATGATGAAAAAATTGTAGTCTCATTTATCGTTAATGCACAGAGCGATTCGTCGACAGTAATGTGATATTCATCATATCTTTATGATATATCCATTGATTGATTGACTGATATAAAAATATGGTTTTGAGCTGAAACAGCATATCTTGTTGGCTCGATTGATTTTCAGAGCTTTAGTTTTAAATCTCGAGCAAAAACTCGGGTTCTCGAAATTGACAATAAAGTTTTTATTAGTCCCAAAAATGGGAATTCAATCTACCGAAGACCACGAGCCGCAATTACTTGAGCCCCACGTAAATCACAAAACAAAGACCCTGCTTTCAAATTTGCAGAAAAGCTCAGCACACGATCAGCTCATAAACTTGCAATCAGATTTAATTGCGTAAGCTAGATCTTTAGAAAGCTTTAATTCTTTTTTCATTTTTCTTAGTATAAGTTCCTTTTATTCTTGGTTGTTGAATACTTGGGATTTATGTAGTTATGGTTACAATGAGAAGCACTCTCGTCAAAAAAATTAATTTGACGAACAAGTCCAGCCTTAAATTCATTATGACAATTCCAAACATGCGACTGCCTCTCAGATTTCAGTTTCTATTAAGTTAGAAGTGCCATTTTGAGGTTATCTTTGACTATTACAAACTCGCACGCAAGCATAGAAGAGTAAATTGACTAATCAGAAAGCTTTTCTATGAAAGCTGTGTTAGTTATCTTGACCAAGCGAATTAAGCTAAAAGTAAACCCACACCAGACACCAGTATAATTAATAATATTCTGATTCACACCAATCAATCCTCCGAAAGGGTGAACCCGCCGGACAAAGTAGCCATATCGGTCAATGAAAGAATCCTATAGCTAGCAATGATAAAGTAGTAGATTCTATTTTCCACCAATTCATATCCTTTAGGAGTGTAATTATGGATAACACTAGATTAGTTTCTTCTAAGTGAAATTGAAATTAGAAGTTTTATCTTACGAGCAGCCGAGATTTACATTTGGCCTTCTCATAGACAACAAAATTTGAGTCATTCTCGCCCTGATTTGATTATTAATTTACAATACTAAACTGAATAACTGATGTTGAGAATGTAAATTACATTGAATTAGGCATTGAGATTGTTCATGATCTTATGATAATAACTAAAATTTAACTTCAATTTAATCATCTCTATCTAAACTAATAAGGAATTATCTACAGCATTCTTTTCCAGGGAAAAAACTGGAGGTGACTAGCTTTGACCGTACTCTATTTCTCGAAAGAACTTTTGAATAGGAGATGCATTTGTATGTAATTTTTTTAAGTAAAGCTCATGCGATGATAATATTGATTGCATTCAAATAGAAAATGTGGACATAAGTGATATTACAATAACAATGATATAGTAGACTTCGAAATATAAGGCTGTAACCCCATTATTTTAATCAAAAGCAAGTACCAGCTTGGAGGGCCAATGAGCGGCATTCATTGCCTGAACTGCAGGACTGTGAGGAGCTAGATAAGTCCAAAACGCAGGCCTTGACGACCTTGTTGACGGCGTTCATCCAAGGAGCGTGCCAGATTTCCGCATAGTAGAGGAAAGCGCTATCATTTGAGGTCGGAATTTTGAAAGTGTAAGTTCTTTTCAATCCATTGACCACTTGTGATGTTCTCTTGAGGAGTTGAACGTTGTGGCTTGAGGCTGAGAGATGAGGAGCCTTAATGTTCACGAACTGCACGATCTTGTCAAGGAGCGCGTGGACTTCCCTGTCATTGGTGTTTGGATCTTCATCTTTAACTCCACCAAGAACTATTTGTTAAAAAATGGAAAAAGTAAGGCACAGGTCGGATAATAAAGGAAGTTTCTTACTTTGTGAGTGGGCTAGGACAACGAGGGTAGTGAGTGCTATGAGAGCGAATAGAGATTTCATTTTATCGAAATTTTGTAAAATTTTATCGAATTATAAATTTTGAAGCGGTCATGATTAAAAGGGTGTCGGGAGTCCAACGCATGATATTGTAAATGGACTCTAAGTGAAGAAAAATCGAGGTTTAACGGTATGAATCGATGAGGTCTGTATTCTTTGGTGGAATTCGCTTTGGATCCCGAAGGAACCGAAAAGACGCAATAATGGAGGTGGCTATTAGAATCTTGTTCCTCACTGGTTGCTTTCTCATAGCGTCTTTCATATTAAATTGAGAAACCTAAATCAGAATCAAATCAATTCTCAGAAAAGAAAGGTATTGAACAGGATCAGAAATACTGATTTCGAAGGAAAAGAATTTTGTCCAGTACACGGATTTTAAACTTACTGTATCCAGTTGAACAGCTGTATACGTTTGAGACGAAAAGACTGAGAGCGTGAGCTCTGCTCGCTTTGCTCTCTAGATAGAGCTCATAATTTCGTGTTTTTGGAACTAAAAGCTTATGCAAATTAGTGTTTTCTCATAGTTTATGGGAATCTAGAAATTTAGAGTTTAAAATGGTTTTAAAAGCAAAAAGAAACGGTTACAACAAGCAGATGGTAGAGGATGTTACGAGTCCCTATTAGCCTGTTGGATAGTGGTATTTTGATCTGCTTGCAATAGTCTGTAAGAAAACTTTTTCAGGTGGAAATAATGTTAATTGCGGTTACTGAATCGGGAGATTTTTATCTCTAAGTAAATTTATGAGATGAACAAAAATAAGCTTTGATGTAATTTGGCCTTAACCGAATGAAACCAATTATTTATATGAAGGATTTCATCAATTTCTCTTTAAAAAGTAACTTTTTTACTCTTGAAAAGACGTTGTAATTCTCAGTGGCATTGCTTAAATTCGCCAGATCACAGCTATAATTCATTAAAATTATCAAATTTTCATTTGTCAGGCCTATCCTGCAACGACAGCAGGTCTTTTTTGCAAAAAGTAATTCCAGAAATTCAAATTCTTTTCCAATTCAAAGTCACCTTTATATTTCTGATTAACCTCTCAAAAGTAAACCTCTATTGACCAAAAACTTCATAATGTTATCTATTTTTTTATTACTCTTACTAAGAAAAATTTAGAAAACCCAGTTTTATTGTTCTCTCTGAGGCTCAAAGCGACTCAAGTGATACTATTTATTCGAATCCGCTCTTTGCCTCATTTCAATATAAGATAAATTCCATTATTACGCAAAGATTTAATACGAAAAAATAAAACGAGGTGGCTAATCATCATTCAAAAGCCTCGTGCTTTTGTCTGTAACTTCCAGGTGGTAGCCCTCAGAGAGTCTCATCCACCCATACACTTTGGGCAGGAGCAGATAACCCGCCATTACTACAAAAAACAAGGAAAGATTCAAATTTACTAAATAAAACATCACAAAACCGCTCTTCGGTAAGTTAATAAACACTCCCGCAATCGCCGTAAACATCAGCGCCGCTACTAATTTCCTCGCGATTAGCTTAGTCAATCCCAGCGTCTCAGACGTTATCATTATATTAGTCTTCGCAAACATCAGCCCGATCACCGCAGCGAACGGCAGGGCTATCGTCACGCAGAGGTACAGCGACGTAGCGTCAATAGGGTTGTGTTCGGTGTAAATTCCGCATTGCTTTATCATATTCGCAAGCCAAAATTGCTTGTTAGCCGCTCTAGCGCTGTCAGTTGCAGCCAGAATTATTATCGGTAACGTCAGAGCAAGCAGGTAGAAAGTCGTTGCCATGATCAAGATCTGTAGGTTGCGAGATCTGTGTCTTCCGTCTAAGAAATAAAGGATAATGCTGTCGATCTTCCCGTCGAGCCAGTGGGCAGTAACAATGTAAGTTATGATCCCATAGGACCACCCAAGCAAGATCTGCTCAAAGCTATGGGCTCCGAGGTAGATTCTCGATATTCCTATTAAAATACAGGTGATTATCCCTGAGGCCAACCAAAGAGTTTTCCCGGTAGTCCATTCTGAAATCTCTGGTCTTTGTAATGTGCTGACTTTTTGAACTTTCTTCTGTCTGTCGAGGTAGGGAGTTCCAGGCGTACTTTCTTCGCTGCTGCGCTCGTAGTCGTAGTCTTCAATTTCGATCTCGTGGGTTAGAACCCGCTCAGCGAAAGATTTTGAATGATCTTCGTAAATGTAATATTGGAAGAGCACGAGAAAAGCGTAGAGGCTGATAAAAGCGTGGCCTGAAGGTCTGCCGTAATCAGTGACAGAGCATTGCATGAAAACCTTGATATCGGCCTCAGCCCACCAAGGTCGTGGCCCGCCGTAAATAATTTTGTTCAAGCCGATGATATAAGAGGCTAGTGCAAACAGGAAACAAATTTTGAATGGAACCCACTTGTCTTTGAGGACGAGCAGAGGGATTAAGGGGATGCAAGGGATTACTGGAAACCCTAAATAGGTGATGATGAGGAAAATAGTTTTATAAGCGACGCTCCCGTACTGCTGTTGGAATTTTCTCGTCAGTTGGTTGCTAGCGTCAAACTGCAAGTCCATGGTGAAAATGCTTATGACGATGTAGAGGCAGCTTAGAGCGAGCCCGACGAGAGAGAGGTAGTTGAGCTTCATTAGCTTTTAATAAATTGTATTAAATTCAGGAAAACTTGTGTCGAGTGTAAGGATTTGATTGAGAGTTAAAAAACGAATAAACAAAGCCTTAAAGCATAATGGGGTTCTTTAATGCTAACGTTCAAGCCAAGCGAATTTTTTTTTATTTATTGTCTCTTATTATTCGCAAAAAGCTACTAATATTAAGGCCGAAAGTTGGAATGTTATGCGTGAAGGTGCATCTCAATGTTTAACAAAGTAAGAGAATGAGTTTCTATGCTCATTGGCAATGAGTTTCGGTTTGGCAGGAGAAAAATGAGTTTATTTTCTGATAGAAACCTTACTTAATTTCAAAAATTGAAACGAATTAATTTTTTTTGAAAATCTTCTTTAATTGGATACAGAAGTAAATTAATAGATTTTGTGATGATGAATTGAGAAATTGGTTTGTTAGTTCATTGTTTTCTGATGGTTTGGGTAGCATAGATATTCTACTGTTGCCGAAGAAAGCCATAGAAGAGAATCAAGGCAGTGGAATGCAGAGACCTGTAGAGTAGAAGGTGTCTATACTACTAAATTGTGAAACGAAGTGCTTGAGTGGTTAATCGTTCAATTTTCCTTAAGAGTACGATTAGGCTTCCTCTAAAGACGTAAAGGAGCAAGTTTTGCACTGAAAAGATCCAAAATTTTTCAACATATTATTCAAATGATTTGAAAATATTTTCATTTAAGGAGTTGAGTGATTTGAATGGATCAAGTAATTGAGCACACTTGGATTTGAGAGTTATGATATTTTGAATCCTCATTTGCAGAGCACAACGAAATTCGCATAAAAGATACTAAGCCAATAATCTCGAGATTTTGGCGGGAATAGACTGATTTCTCTTTCGCAACAATTAGCCTGATGAACAAGAAAATACTTGGAATTTCGATTCGAACAGAGTCGAGTGAAAAGAGGAGGTTTTCTGTTTTCTTGCAGCGTATAGAATAGTATAAGGAAAGTTAGAATAATCCACCAAATATGAGTGATTCTCAACGACAGGGTTCACAGTTTCAGACAATATGACGTACTTGAAAGTCTACAGGAACAAATTTGATTATGATTTCGATGCAACCATTACTTACAAGCCAGAACAATTCAATCTTATGACAGCTTCTACTGCTTGCTGATAGAATTTGAGTGCACAAAGAAAATAGTATTTTTGGAGTTGAAGTTTGTGATCCACGAAATCGAGAGCTCGAGAAGTTGAGATTTGCACTATCTTCAAAGCAAAGACAAGAAAGAGCTTTGATAAGTCAAAACGAAATCAAGAACATTTTTTCAGGCAAATGCATAACCAAGGTGTCACTCATTGAGTCCCAAGCCAATTATTTCCTCGGAGACAAAGCCAAAAACTCATTTTATTATATTAGATAAAAGGTATTTACCCAAAATCATTGTTGAAATCAATTGGGTATTTCGATTGCCATCAATTACGCGAGAAAGGAGACGCTTGTATATCCTCCGAATGACAGAGATCTATTTGATAAGTGAGTAGCACTTCATCTGCTGGATTTCATTTTCCAATTCAAACTTAAAACATGTTTTCTCAGTAAGTTTCTTCAGCATTTTCATTAATTTCATCTGTCTCAGAGGTTACAGGGCTCATTTCAAAAGGAGCTTCAAGATTAAGCGTCGTTGATATTCTTACTTCATGAACACAGAATTCTAAAATTTTAAAGTTTTATTTACCTCTTTTGCTGAAAAAAATTGTTAATTCTGTTTGATAAACGCTCTGAAAGATTCTGAAAACTTCTGTAAGAACCTTCTAAAGTTCTAAAAAAAAATATTTAAAATCTCCATCGCACATAAATACGAAAAAAAAATCGATTATCACGCTCATGATTTAAGACTCCTTGATATCCTAAATAGGGCTAGTTTTTTCGATATTCTCGAGTCTATTTAAAAAATGCAGTGTTTGCAATGATAAATTTAATTGTCTTTAATCTAACCTGAGTCTTCTGAGAGGGAACAAAGATATACAAGCCCCATCAATGTATGCTTGCTTCCTACTAATTTGCTTGTATTGAGGTCAATTGATAATTTGAAAGAGAAATAAGCAATTCTGTCTAATTTCCTCAGTCTACCTAGTTTTTTTTTTCTTTCTTTCGAACGACTATTAATTAATTCATCAGAGCAAGTACCCACTCAACATTGCGCACCGCATTCCGACAGTGCTTTTTGAAATTTATCATCTAAACTAAGTTATGAGGATACTATTCAAAAAAAGAGAAAATGAGTGCATTCTATTCCATGGTCAATAGACACGTTTTGAGTCAAAGCAGCTTAGAGGTACAAGCTGCTCGGAGCTTTATTGTACTGGTTAGACCGGTTCTTGAAGTTGATAACGTGAAATAGTTAGTTTCCAAAGAGAAATCAGAAAAATATTTTCTTAATTCCTTAAATGCAATTTGTCGATGCCAGATGATGTCTTAGATTAATCAAATCCAATTTTGCCAAACTTTATACTATTTAATAAATTAATAGTTCATACAACTCAAACAACTTTTTTTCAATCAGCTTATAACTGTTAGCAGCTTTCCATCGTCATATGAGCTTTGGCTAGAAGCACCCTTTATACCTCAATTTAACACATTACTTGTCCCACTAGCCCAATATTAAATTTAATCAGATCTATAAAGATAAATTCAAAGTTTTCATTCTTTCTATGACTTCCAATTTCCCATTATCGTATATTCACATTTAGAACGCCTATGCAGCTCATTGCTAACCCGAAGAAAAATAATCCTGATGATTTCAATCAAAAGAAGTACATTAGAGAACCAATAACTCGGTCCTATTCCAGTTAACCTCTCTCACCATCCACTATTGGTATTTCCTAAACAAACTAGAGAATCGCATAGTCTTTGTTGAAACGCACAAGGGTCTTTACTAAGGTTCTATCGCATTTAAATCGGTTAATTAAATTCTTCTCCTGATCCTAAAACATTCCAAAACAGTCTACTGAAATATTTCCGAAGTCAAAATTATAATTGGTTCTACTCTTTTTATCCCAACTAGTTTAATAATTTACAAATTCAAAACAAACTCCGATGGAACCACTTTCCAAAATGAAATCTGAGCCGGTCTGCACCATAAAAAGCTTCGAAAGGACCGTTATCATTGAGTTCTCTTCAAAATCTACCATGGTCATCACTATCCCAGAGATCTTGCAATCTTATCATACTTCCTCATGGCTAATGGACCGCTGCCTCAGCAAGTTCCCTCAGAAATCATCTTCCAGCGGGAAAAAGTTCGTCGCATTACGAGTGAAAGGTAAAAGCAGCGTTCACATCGATTACCTCCTTTCTCTGCCTGACACTCGACTGTCGTTCCTCCCAGAAAAAATAACATTAGTGCCGTATTATACCTCACCGCTTCCTCGCGAGGCTAGCGTTTCCCTTGCTAACTTCGAAATTATATCATTCATAGGCGACGGAGGGTTTGGAAATGTGTATTTAGTGCGTTCGAAAATCGATGGACAGTTTTACGCGATGAAGCAGCTGAGAAAGTCGGACTCTGCGAAAACTTCCTACAGGAAAATCTATCGTGAGAGGAATATTATGGCGCAGATTAAAAGCCCGCATATCGTGAAACTTAGCTATGCGTTCCAAACGGCTGAGTTCTGCTACTTTGTCATGGATTACGTTCCTAGCGGGAATCTTTTGAGTCTTAAAACGAAGGTTAATCAGCTTCGAGAGCACGAAGCGAGGTTTTACATTGCAAATATTCTGCTCGCACTACGCGACCTTCATTCCCTTTCTATCATTTACCGAGATTTGAAAACCGAAAATATAATTCTCGATATGAACGGACACATCAAGCTCTGCGACTTCGGTCTGGCAAAGGAACTAGACCAAGCCAGCTCCTTGAACGGAAGCATTTGTGGAACGCCGCAGTTTTTGAGCCCAGAAATGGTGAACGGCAAAGCCTATGATTTTAAGACTGATTACTATGCTGTTGGAGTCGTGGCTTATGAGTTAATGGTGGGGAAACTTCCTTTTAATGATAAGGAAAAGACAGCGCTGTTTAAAAAGATTTCTGAGACGCAGCCTACAATCCCTAGGGATCTCTCTGAACCTGCGAAAGATTTCATTTTAAAGCTCTTATGTAAGGATCCCCAGCAGAGACTGGGCGCGAAGGATGGGATAAAAGAGATATTAAGCCATGCTTGGTTCAAAGGGCTTAATATTGAGAAAATTGACGCCAGGAACGGCAGAGTGCCATTTATCAGAGAACCAGGGACGAAAAACTTGAAAAGACTAAGCTCGCTGGTGAATATAGAGAAATGGGCCGACAACATGGCCTCTTCGCCTGAAAAAACCGAGAATACGGCAACTACGGAGCAGTGGCTGAAGACTTTCTCTTTTAGGGCTTCGAAAGATTACGTGTTGGATGATGATGACGATGTTGACTATGAGTCTCTGAGCCTTAGAGGTACTCGACCGCAACCGTTCAATTACAACGCAAATATCGACGAACTCGCGAAGTCTAATGACTTACTTGATGATTTCAAGAAACACTCTTCAGTGCGTTAGTTTATTACTCTGTATCAAAGATCATGTATTAAATTGTATAAGGGATTTGGGAGAATTTTCCATAGGAATGAATGATTTCCTTTCTCTCGTTTAAATCCGAGAGATACGCTGTCGATAAGGTTTTATAGCGTTAAACGAGTTTTTTGTTTTTGTCCCTCATATACCGTTAATTTATTGTGTCTTGCCCTGAATTATCAAAGTTTCCTTTCGTTTTTCTAAATCTTGGTTTTTAGGTTTCTTCTTCAGATTTTCTGGAAATTAGGTAAACCAAAAAAACCCAATTTCCTTTCTACTTGAGTTCCAAACTCTGGAAATTCTGTTTTTTTCTAAATTGGAAAATAGAAATATCTTTATTGGCAGAGCCATACATAAATTAATTCAAAGAAAATATGGATATCTAATCCATCTTCGCTGTCAGCAATGATAATCATCCAAGGAATGCAAAACACAATATCAGCAGTCAAGAGGACATATAAATCGTTAGCATCGACTCCTATCAGGTATTTCAGTAACACCGAGCTTTTGACAAGATCGAGAAAGATCAAATCTCCCTTCGAATTCAAGAAAATCGCTACAAACAGCATCGAACTTAATACGCTCTGCGCCGGCGACCCTTCCAAGCCTCTTTTGGTCCTGCTGCATGGGTTTCCGGAATACTGGCGAGCATGGGAGAAACAAATCGATGATTTTGTTAATGCTGGATATTATGTCATGGTCCCTGACCAGCGAGGCTGCGGCCTCAGCTCCAAGCCGAGCGGGCCGGAAAATTACCGGCCTTCGATCGTCGCTGAGGACCTGAAAGGGTTAATAAAGTCCACCGGGAAAGAGAAAGCATCTGTAGGCGCTCATGGTGTGGGATCCTATGCTGCTTATAAGCTTGCTGAATCACCGGATAACTTGCTAGAGAACCTAATCTGTGTTAACTTTCCATCTCCGCATGTGTTTTTAGACAGAGTAAAACAGTATAAGACACAAAAGCAGAAGATTTCTGCCGTAGAAATGCTAACGATGCCGATACTTCCGACCTGGGGATTGATGAAGTTTTCTTCGAAGTTCCTGGAAAAGGTGTATAAGGAGGCAATTACGAACCAAAAACTGGACAAAGAAGATCTGGAAGAGCTTGAGGCGCCTTTGAAGGATAAGGAAAGTGTCAAAGGGATGCTTGATTGGCTGAAGGCGGCCAAACTGCCTGAGAATTATCAAAAACTGGATGTGAAAATAAAGGTGCCGTTTTTATTGTTGTGGGGAAAGAAGGATCAGTATTTTGATTGGGAGATGGCAGAACAGAGTCTGAAATGCTTTGAAGATTCGGAGTTAGTCGCGTTTGATGAAGCAGGACATTTTTTGTTGCATGAGGAGCCGCAGCAGGTAAGCCAAGAGATGATCAATTTTCTAAATAAATAAGTGATCACCAAGTTGATTTATGATGATTGATTTGAAGTGAAATTATATAGAATTTCTGTGTAACTCGAGAATTATGTAAGATCAAGGATGTCTTCGAGTCGATGGAATTATAAGGCTCTTCATATAATGATTTACTTTCAAAAGGAAGGACCAATTCGAATTCTACTTTGTTAGCGCCAGAACTTTGTAAGCTTGGTAGTGTAAGTAAATAAGGTTTTATAACTTATAAGGGGTAGTCAATGCTTTCTGATAGAAGCCCTGCTTGATACAGCAAGTTTGAGACGAAACATCAATGAGAATCACCCAATAAACCTCTTCACGGGTCAGTAAGTCTAGAATGTGCAATAAATTAACTTCTTCCAGAAAAAATTTCCTCGTTGTTTTCTTCAGAAAATTCGAAAATTAGCAGGATTCACTCCTTTTTTCCATTTATAATAGGGTAAAGAAAAATACGGAAAACAACACCTTAGAGGCTAGAAACCTCATAGAACAACTACCAATATGCTCTGTGCAAACTAAATACACCTACATTATACAAGCAAGTGATTCTAAGAGATTAATTCTCTGTATTTTGATGAAAATACCTCTCTAAGAGTCAGTACTATAGAACCTTCGCTTACTGGACATCGTAGATGGAATATCTACCATCTTATTATTATTGAAAAAATTCGAGCCATTAGCTCAGAATTTCCTTAGATTTCCAGAAAACAGCTAGTGTTAAACCCATTCTCCATCGAGGTATCCCTGCTAGAGACCATTTGCTTTATTAGATGCATTTGCTCTCCATTCTCTGTCAGAAATCTAATTATCATTATTATAAATTTTTTTTCGGAACACTAGTTTCAACAAGCTCAGAGACCTTTCTGCCTTTATCCTATCAAAACTGACCTCCAATCATAGAAAACTAACACCTTCTCTTCAACAAAAACAGCATTCTCCAAGCGTTGTTTCTGATCAGAAAAAATTTAAATTAGCTTGCATCACCCGCGTCATCCGCTAGCGGAAATAAGCTCATCGCAAGTAAATATAAGCGTCCGAAAAAAATTTTCTGTTAATAATTTAAGATTAACTTCAATAATCCATGTGCGTTACTTTCTTCCTAATAAACTCAGAAGACTTTCCCAAAATCCCCTATAAGTTCATCATGGGTTTCAACCGTGATGAAGACATTGCGCGTCCAACAGCTCCACTTGGCTTCACTATGAAAGACCCGAACATCCTCGCAGGAGTCGACATGTCAGCTGGCGGCACTTGGCTTGGTATCAATATCAAAACCGGCAACTTTGCCTGTTTAACGAACAGCTGGATTTATAAACCATCAGATAAAGTCAACCTCTCTCTTTCTCGTGGATACTTAGTCTCAAGATTCCTTGCAACAGATTTCTACGCTTCACTCGATAGCGACACTTCAGAAGGCATTCTTAAAGCCATTGAGAAATATTGCGAGGAAGTATTTGAGAAGAGAGAGGAATATAAGGGCTACAATCTTCTCGTTGGAAATTTGAAACTGGCTAAATTTTTCTATGTGGGAAACACTATTGATGAAATTAAAAAGCTAACTGACGGGATACATTCGATCGGAAACGGGAATATAATCGAAGGAATGAAGAAAGAAGAGCTGGGAAAAGCGTTATTCCAGTCATTTGTGGATGCCTTGCCTCGTGAGCGAGACGATGAGGGGAACTTGGAAGGGCTAAAGAAGGTCATGCATAACCAAGAGGCAACAGAGAGCTTTGGAAGAGTGACTTCGATACAAAACAAGTGGAAGCGTTTGGAGTTGTTTGACCTCTGGGGGACCAAGACAACGACGTATGTCTTTGTAGGGCAAGATGGCGAGCTCTCTATGTATGAGCAGACCTACAAGGATAAGGAAATGACATTGGATTCCTGGAAAAGTTATAAATCAATGAAATTAGGACAAAATAAGGTTTAGGTTATGGCTTAAATTATCAATGTGTTTGTGAATGTATATATTGGTTATGGAAACTCATATTGCAAAGGACTTAGGAGAAATTTAGGCTATTTTTATATGAAACTCCAACATAAACAGATACTTGTCATTCTTCTATAAATATACACACTTTTTATCATTTGTAGCTCACAAGTCTTCTTTTCCCATGTGAATACAGCATAATCCTTAAAGATTTTTGTAATTTTCGATTGAAGAGAGTGAAAGCATTGGAACTATTGACATATGAATCTGCTCAATTATCGGTGTTGAAAATTCTGAGCTATAGTGTCTTCCACACGACGATAGCAACCTCCATACCCACTTATGAGGTGATAGCCATTGAAAATTATCAAGGTATCTGTATTCTCTTCCGAATAGCAATTTTGAGTCTATAGTTTAATAACGAACAATAAAACTGATCAAAAGCTGGAGTGAATTAATGATACGGATTGCCGTAAAATTTTTCAGGGTCGATCTTAGTAATGCCAATTTTTTTTTCGTTGTTAAGAGTTCTAGGCGACTCTATCACCACTGATAACAGTACAGAGATCATTTGCTTAGATTTCTGAGAAATTGGACCCACGTCATTTTTTCAATTAACTACTTTGATTTCCTAGCACCACTCTGCCGTTGCATTGCATATGACGTTTTTTTCAAACCGGTTCGGCAATTCTAGCCTTTTTTCGTCTGAGAACTCATTTTTCAGCACCCAATTTGAATTTTAATAATTCACTGTACTTTTATTTATCTCTCTTAAATTGCATTCATCACATTATAAATATTCATAACTGACCACGATAAAACAAAAAGGCCTTATATAAATCTTCTCCAATGGGAAAGAAACGTTCAGAAATTAAAGTCATCGATTCAAAAAAAAGCAGAAAGGATACGTTCCACAAACGCAAGTTTGGTCTTTTGAAAAAAGCTTCAGAATTATCGATGTTATGTAATCTGAAGCTCTTACTCTTCTTTGAAGATCTAACTGGGAAGGTAATTCAATACTCATCCCATGAAAACTACGATCCCGTCGATTATTTCGAATTAAACAAAAGAAGGCGCACGATTATACGCTTCAACGCCTCTGACTACCCGGATTTTTTCCATAAGCCATCAGGTGACCGAACCCAGGTTAAAAAGGAAGAAATGGACGATGAATATGAGGATTATTTGGGCCTTGACGGCAAAAACTTGCAAGAAACGACCAAATCTGACGATCTGGACCCATCCCTAAAGTTAAGAGAGTTAAATCAGCTCTGTTCGGGAAAAGTAAATTGTGAAAGCACTGAAAAAGCGCCTCAGCTGACAAGAGAACTCGAATCTATAAGTTCTAAACTACAAACGCTGCTCTCAAACCTGAAAGTTCAAAATGGCAGTTCTCACGCTAATGAATTGGAAGGTATCACGAACCAGATAACGGGATTATTGACGAAAATGAACAAAAATACTCCACTCGAGAGCGATTTTGGTGGCCTAATGACCATCGAAAGAAGTCAATCAACGAATCTGTCGAAATTTGTCTCGAGTCCTTATGAAAAGCCTCAAAAACCGCAAGGAACGCCTCGGAAACCCTTCGAAATTATTAGAAAAAAAGCTAAGGGCAAAATTTCTGAAGGGCAAAAGATAACCGTTGAAAGCCCTCATGTCTACGGCAATGAGAATTACATGAATATTAATGTTAATTACTATAATATTGCTAGTGGGTCATTCGCACAGCCAGCGAATCGACCGCTAAACGAGAGAGTTGACCAAGTGTCTAGACAATCTTCAAATTTGAGTAATTTTGCATCACAGTTGAAGAACGACCAACCTTCGAGACAGTCTTCAGGAGGCTTGAGCATCGGATCAAAGGATGACTGCAATAGACCTGTCTTAAACGAAAAAATAATGAAAGGAACGCGCGATTATTGGTCGAAATACGGTAGGATTGATTCAGGTATTTCTGATATGATGAAGCAGGAAGGAGCAGACAGTATAGGAGACTTTTTCCATCCGCATAAGGTGGACGAGCGGCTAATCCCGGATGACGTGCTTGGGAAAGAGCTTCTGAAGAAAGATGGGAAGTTTGCTGATAATGACGCTTATTCGGAATTGCGGTCGTTTGAACAGTTGCAAATCGAAGATCAAGGTCCTTTTCATCATGAACTGGAGCATTTAGATAAAATGAACACGAGTCTTGAGCGAAGAGAACAGAGTATGAGGCTCTTCTCGCCGTTACCACTGAGCTCGTTGAGCCTCGGACAGCAGAAGGCTCAGTTTGAAGGGGACTGGTATTCTCAGTACTATCAAACGATGAGCAATCAAACAGGGAATTTGAATGCAAGTTTTTCGGTGTTCAATCCTATTGTAGGACTTAATACGTCTAATTTGAGTGATAACTCTATAATGAAGAGCCCAAGGGTGACGAAGAAGGTCAGAGAGTGGTATAGTTAATAATAGTTTTTTCTATCAAAATTTGACAATTTATTGAAAGTTCGATAAATCGTTGATCTGCAATTATATATTATATTTGCTTAAATGCGTACTAGTCACAGAATCTTATGAACAGACAGTAATTGAAAATGAGATTTTCCTCGCCTTTTATTTCTTAATGGTAAGATATTGAGGTAAAATTGTGTAGAGTTACATCAAATTACATTCATGAAAGTAGATATGCTTGGCAAACAAACTGTCGAATTATATGCAATAAAACAAAAAAAGGACTATCAGCTTGCTGGCGTTGGTCTTTTCTGAAAATTGGAATATTAAGATCGAAAGAATCTTCAAATTTGAACTTCAAAGAAGCAAACTAGGAATACCATTATGAAACCTCCATCATTGATACATAAGTTAAATGAGTAGCTTAACCCCAGCAAGACTAATCTATAACTTACTCATAGCTAACGCTGCCACTTCCTTCTCTCCAAGGTTCTATCAGGAGAAATAGTGTAGTAACAATCAGCCAATTAGACTTTTCTCTGACTATCAGCAAGCTCAACTTGAGGCCTATCAGTCTTCCCGGTAGTAATAATTGTGATGAAAATTTCTATCAATCTCTATTTGACATTCATAATTTAATTTGCGACAAACGAATTCAAGTCCCAAAGTGTCCGGACGAGATTTGAAATTAGCTGTTTCAAACCACAATTGATGAATTCTGATGATTGTGAAACAAATGAGTAATTTCTTGATGCTGAGTATTTGTCTCAAATGAGTCTACCTCGAGTTGCTTTTGAGTGAAAAATGAGCCTTTGGTAATCAAGTGAAGCTTCTAATCTTTGTAATTGAGGAGATCTTCAAGCTTCTTGGTCATTCCTTTCAATATCGGCAATTTGAATTAAATAATGCTAATAATGATCGTGAGGCTAGAGTTCTAAAAAGAAAGCTAAAATTAATTTATTGTGTTAACATCAGGAGAAATAAATTCGCAGTGGAAGAAGGCAAGAAGAGCAAAAGGATAAAGAGAGTCTCGGTCTTCTATCAAGAGAAATAGGTTATTGAACGTTTGAGAGAATCTTAACGATGCTAAGCAAGAGACACCAGTCAAACGTACTATTGGTAGCAAAATTTCTGCTTTTCAAGGACATTTCCCACCTCACTTAACACAAATTGAAGGAACTACCTAAAACGAAGTACGACCATCCTCCACATATTTCCCGGCTTTCTATAGGGGCTCACTAGAGGATTAACCATAACTAGCTGAGTATAATGTTCAATCGGCTGGCATGGAGAGGAGCTACTGATCTTCTTTAGAATAATGCCTGCAAGAGTATCATTCTATTTTCTCGGATCATGATAAAACTATATTGTCAGGAGTTTTCAACTCCACTGTTCACGATCAACATCTTGACGACATCAAGAAACGAATCGTTGCACATTCGAATTAGAAAATCATTATCCTTCTTTAGTGGCTGTGGTGACGTAGTCAGTACATTAGCTGATTCATCACTCTGCTTACTTTGCTGAAAGTAACTAGTGAGATAATGATGTGATAATTATGAGAGAGAGAAAAAAAGGAAAGGTCTATCAAGTAAACGATTTGCTCTTTACCAGAGTCTCTCCATTTTGAAAGACTTGGAAAGTTAGGCTGATATTTGGACACCAATGATTTAAATCTGCTCAATATTGTCTAAGATGAGCGAACGACGACAGAAATGAATAACAAAACTGTTGAGCATTCCTCGATAAACATAAAAGGTACATGAAAATTAGCCCGAAGCTAACAATCCTAATACCAATGACCTTGACAAAAAAAAGCCAACATCTTCTAATATGATTTCAAAGTAGTTAGATTCGGGAGAATAGAAATTTAATCTCGATCCTAATGGACTCAGTATGAATTTGCTCATGAGGTTAATTTCCCATAAATTGCCTCGCATCAAAAATTGATTTTCACAAAATTTAAGAGAAAAAATCTTACTAATTGATCCTAATTGAAAACTGGTAAAATTTTTGGCATTCTTGCATTAAAACTTCTACACTAATAATTGTGAATTGAATTCAATTCAATTCTCTGTGACTTAAAACAGAAATATATGGCGAAATAGTCATTTCAGGGTACTTTGTTCTATTCTAAATGAATTCAATTCTCACTATTTTCAATAAGGCTATTTCTTCTCAGATGAAATTTTTCTAGACATCTTCAGTCTTAGAAAAATGATACATGTCCAATCCTTTGTTTGCTATATTTCCTTAAAAGCGAATTCTGGATTTTAGAGTATGAAAGTCCCATTATCAGTAGTTGCTTCGTCTGATTCGAGAGTCTGAGGATATGTCCTAAAGAAACCCTGAATTAAGCAAAACAAAATTTGGAGCCTTCCATATAAAATCCAACAAAGTCTCTCGTTTTTTTTTTTGGTTGTCCGTTAAATGAACCTCAGGGTCGCGAGTGTCTGACTTATGACTTAATAAGTGCCAGGACGTTAGATACATCTACCCAAAAAAAGTTTCACTGATATTCCATAACAGGATGCAATTATTTCTTTTTGATTAACTCATGGACAAAATCTAAGAGAGAAAGCTCGAACTACAAGCCAGAAAACACTCATTGGAAATGAAAATACCTTGATATTTGGAGATCTCGGAACGATCTGATAATTTGAGACTCAAAATGGTTAGCACTGTACCATACCTAGCTAGTTTCGATTAGCCCGACAATCAAGGATGAGTAGAGACTACTCCTAAAATCCGATTTTCAGAAGAAAAACTCCAGAAAACAAATCGTGTAGAAAACAGTCTCACCTCTTTTTTGGTAGTTCAATGAGAATTTTATTACTGATGATATCCTTCGCAAAAATCAATGCTTACTTTATGGCAATATATCCGTAGTTCAAATAATTAGCACAAATCAAGATGCATACTAATACCCTCGCGAGACGCAGAGCAACAATAATTTTCTCAAGATGAATCACCAGAAATAAAACTGAACTAATTATTTTTTATCTCTGTCTCAACTGTTTGCTTAATTTGCATATTATCTAGCGCCGCCGTTTTGATGCCATTCTTAACTTCGTTTTTGTACCAAGGTTTGCTGGCAGCCTTAAGCCCAAGTTTATCGAATTGAGATTCGATTTTCTCCGTCATACTCTTCATAAGTTTTTCACTAAACTCAGATTTTAACTCGTCCATTTTTTCGTCAATCTGAAGAACCGCAGTTTCGATCATCCCTCTAATTTTTTCTTCCAACGTAACGTCATTTTCGTCACGATCTTCGAAGGGCTCAACAACAAGTAGATAACGTGGGGAGGTTTTTCGTTTTGTGCGGCACAGGAGGAGACGGAAGAGCTTTCGAAATTGAATTACTGTTGAAGCTATTTCTGAAATCATGGATATTTTCTCCTTTGTATCAATTGCTACAGCATTTTCAGTTGCTGCATTATAAGTATTTCCCATGAGCGCAATCAGCATGTTCAACAAAATCAATGGCATTAAGATGGTACCCATGATGAAGAAAGGCATTGTCACTCCAGAATAATTAGAAGTGTCGTAATTTCCGATCGCAAAAGTGTATGTTTCGAGGGCCACAGACGAAAAGTCTAGGTTTTCATCATCGTCACTCAACTTGCGGCTTTGATACATGAGGGTTGTGAAAGCAAACATATAGGTGAAGATCACGACTGTAAAACTCGCTCCATCTCTAATAATCTCAAAGATCATGCGGATGAATCTTCTCAATTGATCTATTATCCTGAGAAGCGTGAGCAGTTTTGTATACCATAGAAGAATCGAGAGAGAGACCAAGAAACTGAGAGCATAATCTGACTGGGCAAACCAGTAGATCGCTGCCGTGGCAAACTGAACCGAAATGATCAAAAGATCAATAAAGTTGTATGGGTCTTGGAAGTATTCTGAAAGGTTGGAGAGAAATTGCAAGAATTCGCAAATAAACAGAATGCAATTTATGCCCGCTACAGCAATTAGCAAGCTATCAGTGAGTATGTTATGTTCTCTTTCTTTGATGATTGCAAATGCTGTAAAGAGACCAATAAGGACCATATGGATAAGAACCCAAATCCAGAGATATTTTTTAGATTGTTGCCAATAAAAATCGATCAGATGTCTCACAACTGGAGCCTCGAAAAAGGAGATGCTGTCACTGGATGCCATCAGACCAATAAACTTAAGAGAATCAGGAGAGTAGATCTTATGTGACAAAGGCAGAGCGATCAAATGATAAGAGAGAGTGTCTTTTCCTTTGTCTTTGACAGTTTTTTTAATTTTTTTCTTTTTGTACGCTAATTCCTTCAATTCAATAAATTTACCGCCAGTTTGCTTCCCTTGCAGCGGTAACTTCTGAGAGTTGAATAAAATGCCTTTTGGTTTCAGAAGGAAGCAAGATAAATAACTTAAGAATGATGATTCAGTCTGAGTTTTGTTAATCTTCTTAATAATCGACATATCTCGTGATAAAGCGTGCAACATTTTCTCTGCATCCAGCACCTTAAAGTCAACTAACAAGGATATATTCTTGAAGAAATAGGCGAAAAACTTTTGTAATTGCTGGTTTTTCCCTTCAAATTCAAGTAGGTAGTCCAGTGGAGTATGGTTATGGGAGTCAAAACTAAGAGTAATCTGATTCTCTATTGCAGCGTCAATAAGCGATGAATCAACATTGGGAACCATGAACGTAATGAAATAAAGAAAGTCCCATCCTTTTGGAAGGTAGTAATAATGAGACAACGCCTGACTTGCTTCGGTGATCTCTTTTTTGTCATATTCGTCTGGATTCAGCAAGCAATCAATAGCATGGAGTGTCGGAATCTTATCGACTTGAAGATTGCTGTCATTTGTTACAAAGGATGTATTGATTTTCCAAATATCTGTCCCTATCACACAATAGATAGATCGAAAGTCATCAGCGAATGTCATTTTTCTGATCTTCTTGAAAGACTTGTGCTTAACCTGAAAGAAGCAGTTTTTTTTATGCAAGTTCCAAATATAGATGCTTTTATCTAGTGCTGATACCGCGCTAAAGTATCTGCCATCTTTTGAGAGAAGAAAACTCTCAGGATGCATACTGTTCTTGAGAACCAATTCTTCAGGTGAATCCTTCTCACTTTGATCCATCCTCCATATATGCACAGTGCTATAATTACTCGCTATAATTCTCTGGTTGTCTGGAGTAATTACAACAAAAGTAACTTGATTTGTACTGGGATAATTAAATTTTTTATCCCCTTCCAGCTTCCCAGTCTTATCTTTTTTCCAGAGTGCTACCTTGGAGTCATCGCCAACTGAAGCAATGGTCTTTTCATCAGTCGAAACTGCCACATGAAACACATAGTATTTGTGGCAATCTGAAATCTTGCCGATCTCTGTTTTGTTGACTGCATCTAATATCGTAATTGTATTGCTACCAGCCCCAGCTACTACACGATTTGTTTTAGGGATAACTGTTATTTCATAAATGGCTCTCAAATGAGCAACTTTGAACCTCGTGTGTAAGGTTTGCTCTTCAATGTTCCAAACAGCGACCGTGCCATCATCCGAAGCAGACACGAAGAAATTGGGATTTTCAATCACTGCGACCTGCCGAACCCACCCAGTATGAGCTTTTTCTTGTTTCCATACCAAGTCATGAGTGCTTAAATCATAGACGAGAATCGTACCCTCTGTCTTACCAGCAATCAGGAACTTATTCTCTTTAGTTACTGTCAGACAGTCGATGGGGAAAGTGTCGTCATTCTTGTATTCGTGAGTAAATATTTTTTGCTTCAGTTTCAAGTATCCAATGTGGCCTCTCTTGGAGAGAGAAACTAAGTACTGGCCATCAGGTGTTAAAGTCATGAATTTTATTGATTTTTCACGCAGACTTTTTTCTCTGTATTTCAAAGTCATTTGTTCCAAATCAATCACACCGATGCTGCCGTCGCTTGATGCAGAGAACACGTATTTGCCATCATGATCGCAGACTAACGCATCAATACTGCCTTTGTGAATTCCGTCAAGTCTTCGAGGCAGTTTTTTTGAATTAATATTCCAAAAGGCTACCGAACCGTCTGCAGATCCAGATATCATTATCCCTTTTGGAGTAACTATAACTGCCTTTATATCTCCGTTGTGTGCATCTTGGCGATGCTGAATTTTTTCGAGTAGAGCAATATTGTACACGATCATGTCCTTACCTTGAGAGAATACAAGATTCTCCGAATCTGTATCATAAGCCATTGAAAGAAATTTGCTTTCAGTATTTGGGATTGAGATCTCATGCAGCCTTTTGTAGGTGGATAAATCCCAAATTCGAATCCCGGACTCAGAGAGTGATATGAGCTTTGTATTATCACCCGTGATTAGTAGTTGCTTGATGACGTCACTGTGAGCATTAGGAATGGATGACTTCACCGTCCTGTCCCCAAGATCCCATACGGTTATGGAACCACCTGAGCATCCAGTTACCATAAATTTATAGTTTGGACTGAATGCAATGCATGACATGGGCATGTGATGCACTTGTTGCCCAAAACGATGCTGTCTTGTGGTCTTCTCAGTGTCCCAGACTTCGATGTCGTTGTCTCCGGTGAGGCATGTCAGAAATTTCGAATCCTCCGAAATGCATACACTCTCTCCTGTGAAGCATGCGACTAACTCATTTATCTCGTAGTATAAAGTTCGATTTGTTAGATTCCACACCTCTAAACCGAGTTTTGTCTCGCCAACCATATATGTATTATCCTTAGAAACCGAGAGAATGTTCAAGGGCGTATATATCGTGCGCTGTGACAATGGTGTTCCATTAAGCTTTTCATCAGAAGATGGGCTTCCTTCTGAGAGATACTGTCGATAATTCAAATAATTTCTCTTATTTGTTAATCTATCGGTCCATATTAAGAGATCACCTGCAAATATTGAAGCAAAAGGACTGAGATTTGGAATATTAAGTATTTTAAAAGGCTTTGGCTCATCTTCTGTGAGATCTTTGTAATTCCAGACCTTTAGTCCCTTTGAATGAAGAACATTTATAGTCATCAGATATTTATCGTCAGGTGTAAACATCACTTTCATATCTGCAGGATGTTTACTTGAATCAGTAAATCTTCGTAATAGCTTCATTTCAACAAGGTCCCACAGTGAGAAGGTATGCGATGTATTTCCTGCTGCCAAATAACGAGAATCACTTGTCAGAGCTATTCTCATAACTCCGTCTTCTTCGAATTTACAAATTTCTTTCCGGCTCGCAAAATCCAAAAGAATAATGTATCTCTCGCTTTTGGCGGTATAAACGATTTTTGTTTTATCGTTAGTTACCTCAACCCGAGGATAACTGAGCTTGCTTTTTTCGTGAGAAATTAGGATAGAACCAGCTAAACGATAGGAGTTTAGATCAAAAAAGTGAAGGGTATGATCTAAGCAAGCTACCAGGGCTGTTTGATTGTCGGATGTTAATGTCATTGTACGCATTTCTGTTTTCTCTTTGATCGCAAAAATATGTGCCATCTTCTTTTGATGAAGATTCCAAACATACAAGTGTTTAGGTCGCATGAATACCAAGTGAGAAGAATCTGACATCAGGTGCATACCTCTAAAATCACTGACATAATGTGGAATCAGTTGTTCTACGGGCTCTTTTTGGTTATCCAGGTCCCAAACTATGATATTCGCGTCCCAAGCAACAGAAAAAATGGACCTTCCTTCAAGAATCGTAGAAGAAAAAAGCCAGCAGATTGGTACTTTAGAATCACCATGTGAGTAACTCTGAGGAGGGTCTTCTGAATCTTCTGATATCATCCAAGTTGATATGCTTCCATCTTCAGAACCAATTATCAATTGATTGGGAGTTATCACTGAAGCTGTGATTGACCAGACTTCAGTTGAATTATTGTTTGTGACTTCTTTCACGAGGGCTTTCGATCTCAGATTCCAGACTTTTATTGTCCCATCTGCTGATCCAGAGGCGA
>ENA-UOTX01000719-UOTX01000719.1-compost-metagenome-genome-assembly--contig:-NODE-719-length-32246-cov-22.344742_pt1 | contig 32246 bp, 21 predicted proteins | sample MGYA00238143_ERZ746982 | MGnify/ENA primary metagenome ERZ746982 (study PRJEB28758, sample SAMN06268862) | compost metagenome | isolation source: single cell | place: USA: California, Emeryville, Joint... | reverse complement strand
GTTGTGGATTGAGAATATTCAGGCAACTGAAACGAGCTAGTATTTGAAAAGAATAAGAACTTCTTGACATATCCACAGAAAGAATCAGAAGAATCTCCGATTTGAGCTGTGAATGTGGTAGTTGAGCCCATTTGAAAAGATTTAACACCCAGAACATCTGCGTACTCGTTCGTGTCATTGTAGTAGAAGGTACATGTGATGGCAGTTTGATTGCTGCTCGCTCCATGCGTATAATCTCCACAGAACATGTTGATTTGGACCCATGTGCTGGCTATTAGAGATTCATATTAGATGATGATGATTAGATTGTTAATAGGGTAGAATTACCTGAAATAATCCTTGGCAGCACTGTTTTAGTTCCTGAACTGTCAATTAAGGTAAGTTGAATGCAGGAGGAGTCCAAATATTGAGCTCCTATTCCAAGAAGGGTTTGTGCCTCAGAACTTTGGAGTCGAAACAGGTAATAGTGGGTTTTGTTTTGAAAATTGCAAGAATTGGAATCATTTGCTGAGAATTTAACAGTGATGCTCGTTCCATAGACGAATAAATCATCAACCTCTGAAGCCAACGAAAAGGGCCTTGAAGTAATAAGATGAGTTCCTTGAAATAATGCCCCATTTTGTATCGAAACCTAGTTTGGGATAAATTTTACCATTGTAAAGCAACAATGAGTTTCTATACCTCATCAGAAATATTCCAATATGGCGTATAGGAGGAGTCGATTCCTGCAGAGAGATAAGGCACTTGTACTTTACTAATAGATACCTATAATCCCATTGTAAAGGTTTCCTGATCGATCTAAAATCACTCCGTTATCTTTCGAATCAAAAGCATACAAAATGATACTGTTGGCTTTACGGTGTTTGTTAATTCACTTCTTTTAACTAATTTTTACCTTTATTAAGTCCGATCCACTGATATACGACCTTAGGATCATCGAAATACTGTGCAATTGCAAAAGCTCCTGCAAAAGAAACGCAAGGGAATGACAGCATGTATCTCGTATCGAAAACTCCAAATCCGAGCCTGAGATCTGCTTCAAACACCAATGACTCTTTAAAATTAGAATATTTTGTATTTTTCCAATTGCTAGGTGCTCCTTGCGAAGCAGGATCATAATATCCATAAAAACTGCTTCCATGCTGAGAGTCCAACAAGACTGATGAGTAGAAAAAATACCAAGTATTTAAATTGAAAGATGCCTATGAATAATTATTATTGTCTTGAAACACATATATTAGTATGTTACAGGAACAGCGGTAGCGAATTCTGCAGTTGGAGTTGCATCTGTCTCGAGTTGGACTCTTTGAGTAGCCACAAGAGCTTGATTCATGTTTAAATACAGGGAATGGTAGCGGTAATCGCTCATTAGGCTGTTAGCTGTACCTCTATTCATTCGAAAATGAAAAAAAACTGTTGAAGTGAAAAATGGAAGGATATACTTTCTTCCTAGCACGAAGATGTTGATAACAGGATCGTTGAGAGGCGAAGAAAATTTTGCCCAGACTCCTACTGTGCTCTGAGAAGCCCCAACATCTTTGTAATTTTTTTTAAAGTTATTCTTCGATTGAGACTGGTATTCTATTATTACATGAGGAGAGACTTGGCCCTGAAAACGTGGTTTGGCAGCTCGACGCAGACTCGCTGGTCCCTGGACAGGTTTGACAAGTGTAATTCTTGATGAGGACATTATACTGTGAAATAGCTTTAGAAAAGGTTTAATTAATGGGAACAACAATAACTAACATACCTGGAGAACCCTTTATCAGGGTAGCCGCAACAATTACAAAAAATGCTACATGTTTAAATTTCATGGCTCTTTTGGTCGTTTTGTTGAGAATTAATATCGATTTATAATTCAGGGCTAACCAAAAAACATTCTAATTTGTCAGTGATTTATTCGTTTTCTTTTAGATTTCTGAAATTTTATTCTGAATCCTACTTTGGTGGCTGAGAACCTTATTCCCTTCTTATCCATCTGAAAATTGATCTATCATGCCATCTTTGTGACGTGGCTGTGGAGCTGTATTAGCCTTCTATAGAAACACCATAAATCTCATATTCATCGCAGATCTGGATCTCTAAATAATTTCAAATAACCGAAGCTCGCTACATTTAAATCAATCAATATTTATCACTGTTGGGAGGTGCTTAGAGAAGGCTGACTATAGTATTGAAGGGAAAGGGGTAGAGCTTCTCGAAATACATATTGAGAAATACAAAAGCTGCTAATAAAACCAATAAAACTCTCTTTTCTAATTTTGCAATTTGAGATCCGAGAGAGCCATAATAAGCTTGGTTTTGAATAATTTCGAAGGATTTAATTAATTAAAGTAGAGCCATCCCAATAATTTAGTTTAGAATTTTGGATGTGAAATAATTTTTTCAGAAATGGGTCAGCTTCAGGACTCGTCATTAGCTAAAATTTCATTTCTTTCTGTCGAAATAGAAATAATGAGCTGCCTGTATTTCCAGGCTTGATATAGAGACTTAAATGGTACCAGAGCTTAACCAATCAGATTAGATGAAGTGTTGCTTTATTTGGTTCCATTAGGAAAACGATAAATTGCATATTTACAAGCATCGAGCCTCCCAACTTTCATTTCGATGTTGCTGTTTCGGAATCTCTGATGGGAGGTTGAAGAGATTGAAGCAAGCAATCCTCAATAGGTTTCTAGAATCCATTGAATTCTGAGATTGAAATTAGAATCGTAGGGATTTAGACAATGGCTGATGGAATATTGCCTGAAGGCCACGTAGATAGATTTTGATAGGTTTGCAAAGAATCATTGGCCGTATTGATATTCTAGAAACCTGCTCTGGGTTGTTTAAGTCGTGAATGACTTCTAAAAAGTCACAAATGATCGAAATCAAATGCCCAGATTCGATTTCTTTTTTAAAGATGGCTGCTTTCGAAGCTCTCTTCGTATATATTATCAGCTATAACTATCCACAATATCGCACGATTAGCTAGGCCCATTTTTCTATTAACCAAATCAATGAGAGTTAAACAGAGATTTTTCCAGATTTATTCTCGCAACAAATATTTTTTCAAAAATTTGCAAATTTTCTGCAAATCGAAAAAAATGAAGAAATTCTTCTTCGCTTTCTTAATCAGCAAGTCACTTCAATCTCATCATCCAGCTTATACACTAGATGCTGCCTTTTTCCGGAAAAGGCAGAAAACTGAAGCCGAAGTTCTTGAAAACCTGGCCCGATGCGAGTATGAGATGATTAATAGGTACTCTGGACTGAAGGTAGGCGAGACGATACAGGTTTACGACGTCCCTATCGAACTAAACGGCAAGCAAGAAAAAATCCACACAACGCGATCAGGAGACAACCAAAAAGAAAACTTAGTCATCATTCATGGATATCTTGTTGGACTAGTCTCGTTCTTCCGCATGTTAGATGATTTATCCAAGCATTACAAGGTATATTGCATAGATTTACCTGGAATGGGCCTGTCGTCAAGGCCGGACTTTACCTGCCAGTCTACCGAAGAAACAATTGAATTTTTTACTGAAGCGATCGAACAATGGAGAAAAAATGCTGGAATTGAAAAGTTTCACCTTGCAGGTCTCTCCTTTGGAGGATACATGAGCGCTATGTACGCGTTAAAATACCCTGAACATGTGAAGAAGCTGATGCTTCTCTCTCCTGCCGGGGTCAGCAGACCCACTCCAGAAGAGCAATGGAGGAAAGAATTGCAGCAGCTGCCTTGGCATTACAGAAAAGTATTCGATCTTTTTATTAGCATTTGGAAAAATCAATATAGGCCGCACGATCTAAACAAGATTTCCAGCATATTTAGAAATCCTTTGCTGAATCTTTATGTGAAAAGAGCGAAGCTTGTTGGTGAGGAGCATAAGTTTGGATACCAGTACATGGATAGTTTACTTCAGCTGCCAGAGAGCACGTTAAAATCGGTACATTTGATTCTAACGCTGCCTAGAGCCGCGGGTCACATGCCTCTGGAAGATCATTTGCACAAGTTAAAAATGCCGTGTGAAATCTATTATGGAGAGTGGGATTGGGTCAGTAGTGAAGGAGCGAAGAGGGTTGTGGCAGACAAAAAGATCAAAGGAGGATTTCATATAATCCCTAATGCAGGACATCCAATGAATTTTGAAAATCCAAAGTATCTGGCTCAATTGATGATAAGCCATATGCTGAAGGAAGGTGAAGAGAATCAAGGTGATAATACTAAATAAGGCGGCTTCAACAATTGTGTGAGTGTGTACTAATAAATAATAAAATAATATTATTATCAGGACTTTACTTTAAATAATGTAGATGTATATGACGATAATATATATCATACAGACTTTGAACTTGCGATTCTTGATACTAACTCATTTTAGAAATGAGAAAATAGTGGTAGAGCCATTCTTATGAGCATTAGATGGTAAACCTACACTCAGGACCTGCAATTTACACCCCTGAATTATTCTGAATGAATCACTGGGAATGTGTCTGTTGTGTTATTTGTGCCTAAAATTCGTTCAGTTTCTGGTTAATTTTCTTTATCGGTTGTGATTTTGCTGCTTTGTATTAGCAGGTATTAAATGATTAGATAACGATCTATGCAATTACTACTCATGAAATCTATGCTTTGATATTAAATTTCAATAATATTTTGGTGACTTTGCCCTCTTTTGAGTCTATAACCAAAAAAAGGCTTAACTCTATATTATTTTTTCTCTAAGACGAAGAAGTAATAGTTCACAGTCACCTCAACAGAATCTTCAGTCAGCGTACCATCCAGCTCCATAATACCAGCTTCAAGTTCATCATCAGTGAACTGGCTCAGACTAGAGATAAATCTCCCTCTTATCATCTCAAACCAAGTCCTCTTCGGAATAAGGCTTTTATAATATTTTTCTGACGCTGCCACATCGAACTCAGTCTCTTTAAACTCAGAGAAGAGAGCTTCAAATGATGAAGTTTGAGCTTTAAGCCACTTGGCAACAATGGAAGGGAAAGGGTACGATTGGCAGTTATCCGAGCTCGTCACGATCAAGAGTTTTCCTCCTCTAGGAAGATTTTGGTACATCTCACTCCAAAGATTCGCTCGATCCTCAAAATGATGAACGCTTCTTTGAGCTATGTACTTTGTGACCTTGTTCTCTTTGTTAGAGACAAATTCTTTGACTGATTGATGGACAGCGATGATCTCTTTTCTTGCCCGGGCTTGGTCGACCATAGACTTCACGGGATCGACGCAATAGACAGTGGAGCAGTTAGTCTTGATGGCGAGGGGTTGAGCCCATTTGCCTGTGCCCCCTCCAAGATCGGCAATAACATCACTTGAGGTGATATCAAGCGCTGTGATCATATCTTGGATCATTTGAACTGCGTGGTCCTGTTCAAAGGACCATAGCTTGTCGTAGACGTCTCCAAGAGAATCGTAGTGGGTCTTGGTGACTTTTTGTCCGAGTAAAGGTATATAAGTGGGGTTTTGAGTTTCTGACAGCATATTTTATTATTTCATTATAAAATCAAAACTCTTTTTTTAGAGAAGTTGCGAAATTTAACTCTGTAGGGGTATTTCACGAAAACTCATCATTGTTGGTTTTTTTCTATTTCTTTTTAGGGGATTTTAGTGTAAGTGATTAGGTTATATATGATAGCAAACTAACCAAATTCATAAAGTCAAAAGACTAAGATGGAGTTTACTACTTTCGTGCTCTTTTTTTGTTAATTCTATGTTAAAATTAGCGATTCAATACCAGGATGTTCCAGAACCCTGTGAATTAATTTTATTATATTTACATTCAGGAACTTTTCTTTCCAAGCATTCATTTCTTTTTTTTGGGGGGGCTTCAGAACCAATCCTGCTAGGTACTCTGCTTCATCTGAAGCAGAGTGTATACTAAGTCTCGATGATGTGAGCTTCTATCTTATAGAAATTATATTCAATTTTTCTGTCAGGAGCGTTTCCAAGATTCTCTATTGAAGAGACCCCAAGACTTACTTGCGTTTCCAAAGGGTCACCAACACTCTTTGAAGAATTTCATGGGTAAGCACACAGAATTTAACACAATCCATAGAATGAGAATTAATGTCAGAAAGACCGTCATATATAACCTCTGTTTAATTATATAATCAAACCCATAAGAAAGTAAATAGTTGCTCATAAGTGCCTCTGGCTAGATTATTAAACTTACATTTATCTTGTTTTGTACTCATTGTCCTTAAATACTCGAAAAATGAGCAATAATAGTATTGAGGAATTTCTAATTCTATAAACATTCAAATTGAAGGTATGAAAACCATAAGATCCAGGACAAATTGAAATACAGCTAAAAAAAACTAAAGAATTGTAAGAGTCTTTAAATGAGAATTGCTGTTTCCTCATACCAATTAGATGAAGCGAAGAATTTTGGTTTTAAGTTATTTACCTTGGAAAACATGAAATTTAAGTGACAAATTCACTTAACAGAAAGCAACTAGTGCAATGAGCTCGCATTACACATTTCTACATATATTCTTATCTACCAGGCGCAGGAACAATTTGTTTTTAGCAAGTAAGCATGAAGTTTTCACAGACTCTCTTACTGCTCTTTCTTACATTCGACAAAGGACAGCTTCGAGTCCACAATCTAGTTTCCTTCAATGATGAGTCCTCAAATAATCATCACATCAAAGGCAGAAGTATATTACAAAATAACCTCAAATAAAAAACCGGAGAAATTTTTTCCTAAGAAACCCCTGATTGAGTCATCACTATATGCAATGCACCAGAGTTGACTAAGTTGACTGAAATCAGGAAATGAGCAATTTGGGAAAGATAAGAAATCATAGTAATTAATCGCAAATTTTCTACCCTAAACGCAACAATCCACGAGTCGATGAGTTGCATTAGATATGTAAATTTTTCAACAGAACCCGAATGATGAAACACGCTAGGCGTTTCATATGTTGGCTTGTGGTGAGGTTGTGCCGGTCCAAATGCACTTTACAAAGCTTGCTGTTGATGATCATCAACTGCTCTTGCTATTTATAACATCAGTTTTCTTTGACCAGTAGCTAGCGAGCGAGAAGGCACTTTAACGACGCAATTCAAACTACATTTCGCAATCGACGAGCTCATAGGTTAATAGACAGTTTCCGACGTTTGCAAATTCTCTTATCCAACACAACGCGAGCATTTGAGAGCATGTTTAGAAAAGTATATGCTTTCAGAAGCGGATAGATCCCTATGTGCGGTCATTATTTTTTCGAAATTAGAGTTAACTTTTTAAGAAGCACTTTCAGAGCACCTAATTTGTTCTCTTTTCGATATTAGAGCCGTTATGGCTTTTGATTTCTCAAATAAAATATTTCAGAACAAAATAGCGCTTATCTCATGATTCCAAAATTCGAGGAACAAACGAGATAAATAAATAGGCTTTATTTTTACCGTGAGACATAAAATGTGCATGAAATATCCTCATTAGTCAGTGAAATTTCGACTTCTAAACAGGTAATGCACTGCTCCTTCCACCTATCGAAAGTTTTATCTGCAGTTTGTGAGCGAAGAATCGGATGTAAATCAGAAAACCACATGTTAATTGTTCTCGATCTAAACAGTTGCCGAAAGCGCAAAAACGTAAATTACACACATACACACATACACACAGCACACGAGTTTCATTAACCAAACAAAGCTCAGTGATACTTCCAGTAAGCCTGGTCACAATAAATAAAATCATGGATTCTAATCTTAATTCCAGATAAATTTGAGGTTATTGATAAGTATCTCACAAAATTAAAAACTGTTTATTCTCAGAACCAGTTCTACTTTTCGAAAGAACACAATATTCGTTAACGTTTGAAGATCCTTCTTATTAAAGTGAGAACAAATCAAATCAATAATTTAAGCAATATTTGGAAAAAGCATCAGAAAAGAATGAACACCCTGCTATTCTTTCGTGATAAAGCCGTAGAAAAACGGTACTACCAAGAGCTCACTCCTTACTTGCAGACCATACTGCATATCACAATATACTCGTTTCTTCTCAAGCGAGTTCTTTACACTATCGCTGTCATGGCGTTCGATTTTCAGAAATTTATGCAATCTTGGATCACGACTTCATTAATCACGCTCTTCTACGCCATTGCCATCGTGATCTTATACTTGGTTAAGAAAAAGCTTGACTATCTACTCAAGAAATGGTGTTGTCAGCACCCGAAGTACGTAACCTGGATCATCGACTGCTGTACTATCGCGGTCTGCTACTTCACAGTCTTCAAATTTATCGGCCTTGAAGTTCAGACAGAATACGGGCCCATCGATTACTTCTTCCAAGGGTGGACTTGGTTCTTCCAGACGTACTATAGCGTGTTCGTGATGTTCAATTGGCTCCCAAGGGCGATGTATTTCATGGTGTTTTTAATCGTCGCGACTGTCACGAATTTGGATACCCAAACAGCTTGGGGGAAGATCCTCGTAGCGAACATGGTACTGAACTGCTTGATGGCCCTTGCGATTTATTTCAGCGCTGAAAAATCAAATAGAGAGCTCTTTCTGAAGCGTGAATACGCGCTGCAAAGGTCCGAGGTCTGGAAGAAGATGGTGAATGAATTTCCTGAAGGGTTCGCGCTTGTGAGCAAGCAAGGGAAAATTATCTTCAGCAACAAGTCGCTGGATAGCTCTCTACAGCCAGACATAACGGCCGATGCTTCTAACACGAACACTAACTTGAATTTCCATGGAAACGAAAGCTCAATGTTCGAGTACCAAAAGCTCTCTAAATTCGAGAACCTAACAGTCGGATTCAGCGACGAGAGACTTAAATTCCCCATAGCGGAAGAGGCTGGTTCACATATAGCAGTAAATCTACAATTATCCTTTGAATCTTATCTAAATTATGGTGTTATAGGACTGTGAAGGCAAATCTTTTTACAAAGGCCAAAGCAATTTGCAAGACGAAGACGATCAAAGTCAGGCTCCAATTCAAGAGTATAGGAAGAACCTCGCTGTGTTCCTGGACCGGCTACTTGAGCATTGGAAGGAACTAACGAAAACGAAGCAAGCACAGCCTCTTCCCAATGACCAGCATTTGGTCCTTTTGGATTCACAGGTGAATACCGGAACAATGCAGAAATCTTTCCAGGTGAAAATATGGTTTACGCTCTTCGAAGGAGAGCAAGTGCTTGTGCTACTCTTCTCTGAAACGACTCAAATAAAGCTAATCCACAGCCTTCAAGACCGAGATGTCTACCGATCCCGGCTACTCGCGTCTGTCTCGCACGAACTCCGAACCCCACTCAACGGTAGCACGAATTTCATGGAGAGAGTGATGGAAGATGATCGCGTTCCTGAAGACGTGAAAGAGGGCTACGTGCTGCCGGCGCTGAGAAGCAACACGCTATTGTTGAACATCATCAATGATATCCTTGACTTTTCACAAGTACAAGCCAACAAGCTCCGGCTTATTTTCAAGACCGCGAACATCATTAACGACGTGAAGGAATGCATGAAGCTCTTTGAGATTCAATCGAGACTCAAGAAGATCGCGTTGAAATTCGAGTATCCTTGCAATGAGAACTTCGATCATGAATTTTCAACGGATCATACACGCTTTAAACAGATCCTATTGAATCTCCTCAGCAACGCTTTGAAATTCACTCAAGAAGGCCACGTGAAGGTCACGATAGTTGATGCCAGCAGCGACGATGACGCATTTAATCGTCGGATAAAAGTCACTGTGGAGGACACTGGTATCGGAATTCCTGAGGCAGAGCAAGCGAAGCTTTTCACTGAGTTTGCGCGAATTGAGAATTATAATCGAGGGAATATGAATCCCAATGGAGTTGGCTTGGGCCTGATGATTTCTAATTCATTGGCCTTCCGTCTCGGGCCAAGGTATAACTCGAAAGGACTTCAAGTAACCTCTCAAGTTGGCGTGGGCACGGCGTTCTCAGTGATATTGGAAGAGAAATTCGAACATGATAATATTAAAAAAGAGCTTCGACCTCAAAAAATGAACCATCCTCAGAAACCGAACATCGCTAATGACTCTGAGATGAAGCCAATGATCGAAAAGCACGCTGAAGTGTTAGAAATTGGCTTGGAAGATATCTCACTGATCGCAAGAGTGACAAGGGACAATAGAACCACCGGGCTCGGGTTAATCATTGATATGTGTCAGAATAGTGAAGGGGACATATCTGTCCCGAATATCCCAGATGAAGAGATAATGAGAACCCAAAGACCGCGAAGCATGAAGAACAGATTGAGAAAAGAGAGGGATTCGATTATCTCGCTGCCGAAATGCTTATGTCCCGAAATTTTGGTCGTAGATGACGATAGTTTTAATATAATTGCTATTGAATCCATCCTTCAGTCGTTAGGCCGGAAAAATGATAGAGCTTTCAATGGACTCGAAGCCATTCAGAGAGTTGAAGCACGCGTGAGAAATCCGTGTGGTCCGACTTGTAAGTTCTACCAGCTGATTTTTATGGATTGCACGATGCCGGTGATGAATGGCTTTGAGGCTACTCAAATAATCAAGACGAAGATTAGTGAAAAGCAAATTCCTTCAACATTGATCATTGCTTGTACTGCACTTGCGGAAGTTTCGAATGGGAAGCAGACTTTGATGAGTGCGATGGATGAATATTGTATAAAGCCGGTGTCGAAGAAAAAGATTGTGGAGTTTTTGAAGAAGACTGATCGGGAATTCGATTTCTAAAAAATATAATTTGTTGTTTTTTCCTTTTTTATTTATTATCAAAGCAACTTCATGAGAGAAACAGAATGAGGCAGTTTATATATTATTCTCTCACTTTTGTATGAAACACTAATCTACCTTTTAATTAATTAAGTTCGCATGAAAGGTGGATAACACCTTGTATTTAATATGCATGATTGTGTACCTTTATTTTTTCTCGAAGGAATTCCGTATGAAAACATTGTTTTCTAGTATTCATCATTAGCTCATTTGAATTAAATCAATATCACTCTCGCCTCTCTGTATCGAATATGCGGAGAAATTTTTCTTCATTTACGAGCTATTCAACTTAATAACCGAGAGACGTTTGCTACAGACGCTGAATCTCGAAAGCAGCCAAACGTTGAGACACAATTGCTCTATAATTTGAATGATGGCTATAAGAAACAATACGATTTCGTTCTTATGCAAGAATTTCATCATTTCTTTCATGATCTATTTACAATGACGGTTGCAAAGACGACGTGCAATGCAAAAACGTTAGAAAACTCCATAAGTAAAATAAATTTGCTTTCAATGGAGGATACAACTTCCCAAAAAAATGCACATTTAAGCAGTTGATTCAACCCTTTTTGTTAATAGATTATTTCCATGAAGATACGATCCTCAAAGTCCTCCTGTTGACTAAACCGAAGTCGCACACAAGTAAATGCCGATAAAAATGATCACCAATCCGAGCCCAGCTTCTATGGAGAAGTTAATTTTGGAAAATACAATCTCGAAAAATTACCCTTTGTAAATCTTCTCTTCTTCAACTGCTTCTCAACAAAGTAACTCGACGCAAATGTGACGCTGTTCGCGATAAGAGGACCTATCGAGAAAGCTTCAAAGATGTCAATATGGAAACGATATCCCCAATAAAAATACCTGATTTGCCCAAGAAATAATAATAGATTGAGGATCCTGCCTGGTTTATTCCGAAAGGAATAATGAATTTATAGTTGAGTATCGTTTTGAAGAGCGACCCAAGTGACAAATCAAAGTCTTCCTGTTGGTTGTCTTTACTTCCCTTCTCCAGAAAAGGATTCGTGATACCCCAAATGAGACCTGCGACAATCAATCCTATACAATGAGTTAGTTAATCATGCGGCTGGACATAAGTCAACCCAGAATTTCAGGCCTGATGATGTCCGTCCATTCTAGTTGTGGACCAGCGAACTCGGCGATCAATGTCGTGCTATTTTGCATGGGTCGGACTCGTGAGTAAATCTGAATTAAATATAAACTTTCCGAAGTATCAGTACTAACTCCAAAATTAATTCGAATCGAGCGCATGTGATCCGAAAATCTATTTTCTGGTATTACAAATTCGGTGCTTTTCCTTAATCAGTTGCTATGAGTTTACGTTCTATGCTGAGTCTGGGCTGATTGATATGGTGAAACTGGAGGTCTAGCATCACCTAATTATAGGACATGACAAACTCGCATGTAGGTTCAACCAATGAACTCTAGTGAATAGGTGTAGCTTTCAGTCACCTCCAATGAGCTCTGATGAGAGTGGATTCCTCTTTGAAAATGTTCAGCTATTTAGGTGAATATTGAAGGAAATTCTTTCAAAAATTTTATTACGAATTAATCCTAAGATAGAGCTTTACTTAAACAAGGCAAATGGACTTATCATATCTGGAGCAATACTCTTCCGCAGCATATCATATTTGCTTCAAGAATGTGTTGAGAGACCCTTGCAGGCGTATCGGCGAAGAGGAAAAAAGTGCGATGAAAGATTGCTTTTCTCGGTACTTCGAATCAACTAAAGTTGTATCTGCAGCATTCCACGAATACATAATGAAGCATCCAAGTGCCAAGAACCCTCCAAGATCAGATGATTAGATGTAAATGCAATGATACTCGAGGAATTTGCATTACTTTGAGATTTATTGAGCAAGTGTGTTATAAATGGATGCCTTTAATGCCAAAGTGAGCATTTTTCTCGATATTATTTACGTGTTTTTAACAAACAACTCCTTGCACAGACTTTGCGTGTATTTCGCTTGAATCATTGACTGAACTTTTGAAACTGCCTTATCTAAAGCTGGTATTCATTTGCCAAAACGATATTCTAAAGTCAGAGTCAAACTCAAATAGAGAATTGATAGTTAGAATTTTGAAGGGATCTTAAATCCAGAGAATACAGAGGCTGAATTTCTTTCAATTGGGATTATGAGCAGTAAAAAATGGTATCGAAAGTATTATTGTTGCTTTGCACTTATTAAATAACTTCTTCCAGCAACTCCATTCTAAGTGGCATAAAGAAATGTAGATCAATGGAAATTTGACTCCATCATTTATTTAATGTTTATTGGATAAAGCATCTTAACCTAACTTCTGAATCTAAGTAGGCGAGATAAAACTTTTTTGTACGATGACACATAAATGTGGTCAATAATCTTCTTATCAATCTTGTAAAAAGCAGGCTCCCATAGCCCTGAATCCATCGCCATTGTTCGTCTCAAAACAGACGCTTTCATTACTCATGTCTAGCACCTTCATGTCGCCGTTTTCTGAACCCGATGCCAATAACTTGCCATCTGGACTCCATCTTAAGGTTCCAACAGTACTCGAATGCAATTTGTCAAAAATTTTTATTGGCTTCTTCTCGCGAACATCCAGGATGCTAATAACCTTTTGGAAACTATATCCAATCAGATTCCCTTCAGGATGCCACGCTATCCGCCCTATTTCTGTGTCCGCATTTATGTCAAATAAAACGCTTTGTTTTTCGATCTCGAAAAAATCGAGATAAAATGAATATTTTACAGCGATCGTGTTGCTCATTGGCAAAGGATTCCATCTGCAGAGATTTCCACTAAACTCTCTTTCTTGATGAAACGCGTAAGTTAAGCTGTAAGCACCACTGTCCACGTCTGAAATGAGAAGCACTGAATTTTTACTCATGGCAGCAATGTGCTTTCCGTCATCGTTGAAGCTGAAACTGTTGATTGGTGACGCCTCTAGAGGAGGTCGTTTTGCTTTTTTCAAGACTTTAAGCTCGGTGTAATCGAAGAGATGGTACGCGATGAACTCTCCATCCGGAATCAATGCCGCAATGTTGCTTTTCGCATGATATGCCAAATCTCCTTGACCGACTTCACCCTGAACCACTCCAAGCTCAAAAAGTTGTTTGGATTTCTCACTTGAAAATTCGTAAACAGCAAAATTTGCGCAGGTGTCTTCGTAGTGGTGCAGAGATATCAGATAATTCGAGTTTGGGATATGTTCGACGTAGGTGAAGGACTGGCCCCAGGCTGGCGCGCTCGTAACTCCTGCGAAGGAACGGAATTTTGTTTTCGAAGAGATATCATAAATAGTTATAGTGTTTTCAGAATCTCCTGCCCAAGCTAGCTTGGTTGCTTGTTTAGATGCACTTTCCATCGATTGGTAACAGCAATATTGAAATTTCTATCTTGTTTCGTGAGTCTTTGAGCTTTGACAAAAAGGATTTGTCAAGATACAAAATGAATCGAGAGTTTAATATAAATTTATAACTTTGTGATTGAACTTCATCAGCAGCAATGGTAGATTTTTTTCGATTTTCGCAAGGATAACAATAGGACTAACGAAAAGTTTTCGATAGAATACATGAGAAGAGACAGCTTGATTTCATATGAGATCTATAAGGCAGTTCTACTATTTCTCAGAGCTCTATCGCAAATGAATACTGCTGCTCTCTCAGAATGTAAAAAAAAAAATTGTCTGATTTGTCGTTATCATGCTATGCTTATTCAAAAGTTTCATCAAAATAATAATCCATTCACAAAAAGCCAACTAAATGATTATAACATCGAAAATCTAAGGTTCTAAAGTGTGTTATTTCCTGATAATTATTCAACATTCAGTGAAAACCGTGCCAAATCCTTCTTATGATATCTTGGGCTAAAATTATTTGCTTTTTCTCAGTTGCCGCTGAAGGGCGCAGAAATTTTCCAACCGGTTTGTTTCAAATGAGAGCATTGTTAAAAGAAAAACGGACAGAAAATGCCAAGTTTGAAAGAGTTCTCTTTTTTACATGTGCATTGATTGATTTTATGAACAATAACGAAGCAAATTATTTGTTCTTTTCTCGATGTGCCTCAAGCTGTGAATAATCTCTTCCTTTGGCGGGATCGAGACTCGTCGCCAATTCAATATGCGAAGTGATAACGTTCTCCAGACAGGTCATCATGCATTCTCGCTCAAAAGCGTTAAAATGCTTATCACTAAAACTCTTCACACATGAATCAAAGCATTTAGATATAAAACGAAATTTGTTTTCTGGATGCTCCAACCCAAGGTCTCTCATTCTGAACAGCATATCATTAGGATCAAACGGCTCAGTAATTATGACTTACTTCTTGTTAATTTCTTCCTTTGCTTGCTTATCCGCGTCGACCATTTTATTGCTTTTATTTGATTTGCTTTCCAGAGTTAATCTTGCTTTACATAGTTAATTTAACATATTGCCAAAATGCCTCAACGTGTTTCTGGAGGAAATCAGCGTTTTTTTGTTCAAACTTAGTGAGCTTGGCAGATATTTTATGAAACCGATTCTATGGAATGATTACCAGCTATGAAAATTTTCTATTGATCCGAAGAAGCAGAAAAGAAATTGTTTAAACCCAAGTTCTGTCAGCTTTTTGTCAAAAATCCATTACTCTTCATCCAACTCTCCGTAATTTTTGGTGTTTTACTGCCGAATTAATGCAAAACTACGTTATCAGGCTATTTTTGGAGATACTGTCTTTTTGATTGGAGCCGGTACATTTAATTTCTCAATTCGAATGCTAAAAAATTTTGCTAGAATAAAAAACATCGCGTTGATGAATCAAAGAAGCAGACGAAGCACAACTCTACAGCAAGCCGCGAAAACCGAGATAGAGAATGAAGGCAAGAGCAAATCTAAGCAGAAATTAGAAGGAGATTTCGACTCGATCGAGTAAGAAGAAAGTTGCAGTGAAATCTCGCAAAGATCAAGAAGAAGTGAAGGAAGCCATCATTAAGAAAGTTAAGATCGGAAAGGAAGAGGTTCCGATACCTCAAGTCGATATGGCCACGGAAAAATCAGAAACAATTGTTGCTGACATTGTGACTACTGAAGTCTCAAAAGTAAGGAGCAAAAAGAGAGGAAATGCGTTTATAGCAGAGATTGTGCAAAGCATTGGCACTATCAAAACCGAGAAAGTAGTGACAAAGAAGCCTCCAATAGAAAGAGCCTTCTACAAAAAAAACATTATTCAGCTTGCGAAAGATTTGCTGGGAAAATATTTTGTTCGTGAGTATGACGGAAAGAGGATCCAAGCGAAGATTGTTGAAACGGAAGCTTATGCAGGACTAATTGATAAGGGCGCTCATGCTTATGGTGGGAAAATCACTCAGAGGACCAAATGGTTATACCAGGAAGGAGGCCATCTCTACGTTTATTCGATCCATGGGTACAACTACCTTATGAATGTAACTTCGAACGAAGCAGATGATCCATCTGCGGTGTTGATTCGAGCTGTTGAACCGATTGAGGGTTTGGAATATATTAAAGAAAATAGAAAGCTTCCTAAATTATCTCAGTCAGGTAAAGAGCTCTGTAATGGCCCTGGAAAACTTACGCAGTCTCTGAAAATTGATAAGAGCTGGAATGGTCATGATGTCACAAAAGAAGATGGTGGATTTTATATTAGTGAAGGAGATGGTGAGCCATTTGAAATGGTAACGAGCACGAGGATAAATATCGATTATGCTGAAGAAGATAAAGATAATCCTTGGAGATTTTATATTAAAGGAAATCCATTTGTCTCGGTGAAATGAGAGAGAAAACAGTGATTGATTAAAAATTTATTTGGAGAAGACCCCATTAAAACTTTAGGCGAACACAACATAAGTGACTGGATCGAATATATATGTTAAAGTACTTAAAAATAATTTCTATTCCGGACTCCGTGTTTGATATTCTCATACTCCAAATTAAATTTTTTAGAGATCTGAACTAAGTATTAATGCTAAGCTAATACTGAATCTTCAAAGTCTATGCAAAGTCTGTCCTGTATGGAAACATTAGCAATCAGGGCAAAGAAATTTTGAATCTATTCAGCCCGCTGTCCGATTTCGTCAGCGATTTTGGGTTTTTGTAAGAAAATGCTGGGTTTCTATTTTTTGAGGTTATTCTGAAAAACTTAATTGTTTTAGAATTCATTGCTTTTATGTCTTAAAGGGGAGGAAGAGGAGTGCTGCCAGCCACCTCAGCAAAGTTCCAAACGATTTTTTTCCCTTTTTTTAGAAAACATGTTTTTCTCATCGTTGACAATCAAAAAGCTCAAGCAAATTTGCTGATATTTAAACGCAGTCGTAAAAACGCACGCTTTTCCTCTTTCTTAATTCAAGATCACGAAGACCACCTAAGAACGTTGCCAATTAACATCCCACTCTTAAATAATCGGCTCTTGTTAGCAACATGTCGAACATTGCTATGCAATGTTGTAGACTTTTCCAGCACTCACGCTCTCCCAGTCGTTTTACAGACGATAAATTACTTTTCATCTAATTCTGTAACATTCTCTGACGTTACTTTCAAATTTTCAAGAATAAACTCCATTATTATGCTATTTTTAACTTATGCTGTCATTTCACGCGGTATATTTAATTTGTCAAATTGAACGCTAAAACATTTTACTATAATAAAAAATATCACGTTGATGAGTCAAAGACCCAAACGAAGCACTACTCCGAAGCAAGCTGCCAAGGCAGAGCTCAAAGATGTTGAAGAAACTAAAAAGAATGGACGCAAGAGTAAATCAACGCAGAAAATAGAAGTCGATGAGGCAACAACCGTGGAAGTTTCAACTCGCTCGAGTAAGAAGAAAGTTGCGGTGAAATCCAAAAAGGCCGAAGAGGAACAGGTCAAAGAAGTTATCGTTAAGAAGGTCAAGATCGATAAAGAAGAAGAAAAAGCGATTCCACAAGATGAGAAGATCACCCAAGATTCGGATACAATTGTGACTGACGTTGTGACCACTGAAATCTCAAAAGTAAGGAGCAAAAAGAAGGGAAATGCCCTTATAACTGAAGTCGTCCAAAGCATCGGCACGATCAAAACCGAGACAGTGGTGACAAAGAAGCCTCCGCTCGAGAGAGCCTTCTACAAAAAAGACATTGTTCAGCTTTCAAAGGATTTGCTTGGGAAATATTTTGTTCGGGAGTATGACGGAAAGAGGATCCAAGCGAAGATTGTTGAAACAGAAGCTTATGCAGGGAAAATTGACAAAGCTTGTCATGCGTATGGTGGCAAAGTGACTGAGAAGAACAAATGGATGTACCGCGAAGGAGGTCGTCTCTATGTTTATTCGATCTATGGAAACAACTATTGCCTTAATGTCACTTCGAACGAAGCAGATGATCCATCTGCAGTGTTGATCCGAGCTGTTGAACCTGTTGAAGGCTTGGAATATGTTAAGGAAAATAGAAAGCTTCCTAAACTGTCCAAGTCAGGCAAAGAGCTCTGCAATGGTCCTGGAAAAACTGGTCAGGCTCTGAAAATTGATAAGAGCTGGAATGAATGTGATCTCACGAAGGAAGATAGTGGATTTTACATTAGTGAGGGAGATGGTGAGCCATTTGAAATGGTAACGAGCACGAGGATAAATATCGATTATGCCGAAGAAGATAAAGATAATCCTTGGAGATTTTATATTAAAGGAAATCCATTTGTCTCGGTGAAATAACAAAATTTGGAATGATAGTGATGTGAGCAGGAGAGAGAGAACAGTGATTTATTAAAAAATTTATTCTAAGAAATCCGAAAGGAAGCTAATCCCTTCTGTGAGTTTTTGATCGAGTACATATTTGAAGTTAGTTCAACTAATTTATTCTGGTTGTTATCTGCGTATTGTTATTCTCATTACTCCAAAAGAAAGCTTTTAAGGAAATCTGAGTTTCAGTTTGAATTTCTTGTTAACTGAAATAAGCACTCCAACAATTCATTAGATTCATTCTTCGTTTATGATTTTTCTCTTTTTATAGCAGCTAACAGCTCCTCATCAGAGAGTATATTTTGTAATGTCAGATAGTCTTGCTTGAATTCTGGATCCCGTCATTCTATCTCCTTTGGCTTTTTTAAAGCTTTGCTTTAGATTTGTTTTATCTTCGTGGTTTTAGTAGAATTGCGCTTTAAGGGGCATTATTTCCTCTTGAACCAAAATTTGTTAATACGGCTATTCCCCGTGCTGTTATTTCCACACTTCATAGTTTGAAGCCTCTTTCAAACTCCGATTCCTATTAATTATTCGTTTGTAGGTCGTTAGAGCCATTGCTATAATTCGCTTGTTTCGCGTCATGATTCCTCAATGACGATAATGTTCAGAGCTCGAAGAATAATAATCCAAAGAAATATTTCCACCACTTTAACAGCCGTGAATCTCTTCAGGGCTATATAAGTCAATTAAACAACTCTCCAGAGAAGAACACCGCACTTGTTCAGGAACCGGGATGGGTCGTCGGCAACAGGCTCTGCGGACAACACGAGGTGCCTGGGCTCTTGAATTTTTCGAGTATTGAGGTGAGACGACATAAACAGTATGAAATTTTTCCATGTTTCCTTCATCATACATTCAAAATTTGTGCTTTTTCATTCAAAAAAATGAATTTTTCTAGTTGCTAAATATGCTAAGGCTCAAATCTTAGCTTACTTCTTGATAAGAGCATTCAAACCAAAATTCAATTGTTACATTCCTATCGCTCATGTAATTTTACGATCAACAATAAAATCTAACAAAGCATTTAAATGGACCCATTAGCTTTTATTGTCTCAAAATACCTTCTGAAAATTTTTTGTTTAGATTTATTAGTGTGAATTCACAAAACATTTTTAATTCACTTTTCCTTGAAACTCAATGCCATACTTTACAACCCGATCCCTCAAACCGTACCCTCAATCTCTGACACTATCCAAATATCTTCAGGGGATTCTGAGCATCTATAATCAGTATCAGCTATCCTAAGCTTAGCAAGAGTGGATATTCGTGTCCAATCACTTCACTTTGTGCTATTACAATCGCAATGTCACTTAAGTTAGCTCGATCACTCAACAACAATGGTTGAAATGACGGCTTTTTGACAGATTAGTAGCATTCCAAGTCAGCAGCTTTCTCCTCGGCATAAAATTATAATTATTTGATTGAGCTTAGAACTGTAGTGGGATTCTAATAATTAATTAATTCTTCATTGGTAGGTTATTTCATTCAAATGTTTTTTCATTCTCACTAAAATCCTTTTAATTCAACAGAGAGTTTCCATATAATTTTTTCTGGAGCAATTAACATAGCTTAAATAATTTATCCTCGATGAATTCTCTCCTTCGGTTCAGGGATAGAAATGTTGAAAAGAGGTACTACAAGGAGCTCACTCCTTACTTACAGACCATGCTCACCATCCTGGTCTGTCTGTTCGTTTTCAAGCAAGTCTTTTGGATTGTTGGCTTGATTGTGCTTGATCTTGACGAGGTGTGTGAAGATTGGGTTGTATTATTATTCACGTCGATAGCCAGCGGCGTGGGATGTGTTTTGCTGTATCTTCTCAAGCGGAAGTTGAACTGCATAACAAACATCTGGTTCTGTCGGAATCCAAAGTATCTTACATGGTTCATTGATTTAGTTGTCATGACCGCGACGTACTATACTCTTTTCCGAGTGATTCCATTCGAAGAGGAAGCCGAGGACGACGGCAGCTTGGAAATCTTCTTTCGAGGCTGGATGTGGTTTTTCCAGCTGTACGTGAGCGTATTTATGATGTTTAATTGGATTTCTCGTAGCTTTTTTATCGGCAGTCTACTGGTGTATGGAGGAGTGCAGGACTTGGATCTATCGGAACTCAAAGATCGCACGCGAGTTCTGAATATCGTGTTGAATTGCATGATGGCAATAGCCATTTACTATAGCGTTGAAAAATCTCGGAGGAAAATGTTTTTAAACAGGGATAAACTAATGCAGAGATCAGAGGCTTGGAAGAAGATGTACGATCAGTTTCCAGAAGGTTTCGCGCTGATGAATAAAGATGGGAAGATGCTATTTCACAACCAAACGCTTAGTAGTTTGACTCTAAGAAATCCTACAGAGGCAGCTACAGTTGAACTCAGCAACCTTGTCAGGTTTGAGAATTTAACGGTTGGATTCTGCGATGAGAGTCTCAAGCATTTACCGACGACCTATGATGAGTCGAATCTTCCTACAGCCAGGGTAAACTAAATACTAAGGAAAATGTAAATAATTCGCTTACTATTACAATAGATTCAAGAGGAAACCCAACCAGATCAGCAAAATAACTATAAAGACCTCATGTATTTCCTCATGATTTTTCTTGAGCATTGGAAAACCACATCGAGATATCGCTCGCCTCAGAGCGCGTCGGTGTTTCCGAACGATCAGCATTTGATTCTATTGGATTCTCAGATCAACCACGCGTCGCAGTACAAATCATATCAAATCAAAATGTGGTTCACGCTCTTCGAAGGAGAGCAAGTGCTTGCGCTGCTTTTCTCCGAAACGACTCAAATGAAGCTTGTCCACACGCTGCAGGACCGCGACGTGTATCGCTCAAGACTGCTTGCTTCGGTTTCCCATGAGCTGCGCACTCCGCTCAACGGAAGCACTAATTTCATGGAAAGAATCCTGGAAGATGGCCGCGTACCTGAAGACCTGAAAGAAAGCTACGTACGACCTGCTTTGAGAAGCAACACGCTTCTTCTCAATATAATCAACGACCTCTTGGATTTCTCGCAGCTTCAAGCCAATAAACTGCGTCTGAATTTCAAAGTAGCAGACATTTGCAAAGATATCAGGGAATGCTTAAAACTCTTTGAGATTCAAACGAAACTCAAAAATATTTCGCTTACTTTTGAAGCGCCTGATAAATCCTTTGACAGCGATTTCTCAACTGATCACAATAGAGTCAAGCAGATCCTACTCAATCTCCTCAGCAATTCAGTGAAGTTCACTCGTGAAGGATCGATTAGAGTCACCGTGTCTGAAGTCAAAACAGAAGGGCTGATGGAGAGACAAATTAAAATCAAAGTAAAAGACACAGGAATTGGAATTCCAGAGGAAGAGCAAAAGAAGCTTTTTACTGAATTCACACATATAGAGAACTATGATCGAGGCACCGTTAACCCCAATGGAGTGGGATTAGGGCTGATGATTTCAAACTCTTTGGCGACTCGTCTGGGTCCGAAATTCCCGCCTAGAGGACTCGGTGTGAAGTCACAAGTTGGAGTTGGGACGACCTTTTCAATTATCTTAGAAGAGAAGCATGAAAGCGAAAACAAACTCATTGATATTAATCGAGGACTTGAGGCATTGATTCAAGGGCAGACTAGTCGAACGATGAACTCGCAAGGAGGCCATAAGAAAACTGATTCGAGTTTGGTGATCGAAATGCCGACTTTTTGGAGGAACAACCCAGAAAAAACAGCGAATATGACTCGCACTCTCGAGACGAGCCCAGATCAAGAAGTCTTTGTGTCTCTTCCAATAATCCCTGATGAGAGAGTGTTTGATGGGACCAATATGCGGCTTTTATTGACATTCCAAAGCGATTACCGACGCAATCAGTTTGTTGGATCAAAGGCTTGTGATTGTCCTGAGATCTTAGTCGTTGATGATGATGGTTTTAATATCATGGCTGTAGAATCGATTTTCCGTTCATTGGGAATGAAGAATGACCGGGCCTTTAATGGCGAAGACGCAATCGTGAAAATGAAGGCTCGTGCTCAAAACACTTGCGGACCTGGGTGTTCATATTATAAACTTGTTTTAATGGATTGCACGATGCCTGTGATGGACGGTTTTGAGGCAGCGCGAATCATCAAGAATCTTATTGATGAAGGAAAAATACCGAAAACTTTTGTTGTAGCATGCTCGGCGCTAGCTTATCAGGAAGGCTCTGAAGAGACAATGACTGAGGGAATGGATGACTTTTGTGTCAAGCCTGTTGCGAAAGATAAGATTATTGCGATACTAAAAAAGATCGACAGGAATTCTATATAAAAAAATTGAGAAAATTTTTTCGACATGGAATGGTTATTTTAAGCATGTTTAGCGAATATTGTAAATTCATATCAAATGAAGCAGATGTTTAGATCTACGAAGGTTCAAATTTATATAAGATGGTCTCAACAGTGGACCAATTGCAGTTCCAAGATGCCCAAAATTTTATGCTTTTTTTCAAATCATTAGTAAACCTGTCTTCATATAATGATAAGAAAGAGAGACAAGGCGCAGTATGCCAAAATTTCTATTTATTCTAAATTGAGCTCATGAATGTTTTTTGGATGTAGGATGTGAGGTTTCTTGCCATGAATACTTCATTTTATCAATTTTACATTCACTCATTCTGGCCATAATGGAGACTTCCTCTTCGTTGGCAGCACGATAACTAAATTCCCATAAAACCCGAAAAATCATAGTATTATCATACGGCCTTTCAAGACAAAAATGTGTGAGAAGTATTATTAAACAATCACCAGCATATAATTTGCACAATGTAAAATATATATATCTTTATAAAGAACTTAAATACCCAAAATTTTCAAAACTTTGCAAAATTGTTGGAGCCTACTCCATCTATCACAATTATTCCTAACTTAGAATTATCAACTAATTCATAGATTGTTGCTGCTGTTGACTCAACATCAAGCATTTCAAAGCATCCTTGAGCGAAAATTTCTGGCATGCTGATTGCTGTTGTCTCTTTATTCTGTTCTGATAATTCAGATAAAATTGCTTTAACTCGCAAGCGGAATTGTTTGATTTCTAATTAATTATCTGATCAGTAAAGCCCGATTAATAATGGTAAATTACCTTTTTCTGAGTTTTATTCGATGTGTTCACTTGACTTGAGGATTGAGGTTTAAATCCCATATGTCTCATCTTATCGATTTTAGGCACACTTTTCAATGATTGATCATTGCTTGTATCATTTGACTCCTGCCCATCATCTTCATCTTTCACAATGATATCTTGATTTTGGTTGATCTTAGTAGCCGAGGTTAACGAATTTGAAAGCTCTTTCGTTTCCAGGCTTTCGGAGCAGATGCTTGGCGTCTGAGAGGGCGAGTTGTATGGAATCAGCTTAGACAACTCAGCCATTGATGATTTCAGGTCGTTGATGCTACTCGACATTGCTTGCATAGCAGTTAATTCAAGGAGATTTTGTCCAAATGGATTCGCTCTGAGTAAATGGCAATTTGGGCAGCTGGAGGATGAGTGGTTCGGGTGGAGGGTATTTTGAAGAGTTGTGATCTGAGTTATTTTGAGTAATTCTTTTTTGATATGTTCAGCCAAAGCGGTCATAATAGAAGCTTTTTGAGCTTCGAGTTGGAGGTAAATGCAAGAGTTTGAAAGCATATTTGAAGTTTGAAGATGTAAGTTTTGAAATTGATTATAATCATTAGTTGTAGGCTCCTTTTGAGTTTAACAGGCAACTATTGTGCGTTCCAATCGTTTTAGAAACGAATTAGGCAGAGTGTTGTGCGATAACGGATTGCAGGTCAATCCTTCCACGAAATTAATTGAATTATTTTTTTCCATTCGCATTTAGTCGTTATGCCATAACTGCTAACTGAAATCTAATCTTGTCTCAATTAACTAAAAAAAGCAGCAGAAACCCAAAAAAACGGTGTAAGCATTTATGATACGTGTTCATTCTCTCGAAAGTATAATTAAGAGAATGCTGCATTTCATTTAACCGTATTTCTTGAGAAACATTTAATGCTATTGAGTTTGAAATGATCATTGAAGAAAAGTATGAGTGCTGACTAAAAACAGAATGTCATTAGTGGAGAATAAAAAAATTAGTTACTCAAATCTTTGGTACTTTATCTACCCATACATTTTCTCAGTTCTCAGTCGATTTCTAGAAATCGACTCTCATTGGATTTTTGATTTAAAATCTCTATTGTATAGAAATTTGAAGAAATGCGATAACCGGCCAAATTTTGCGATCGGTACAGGCCGAAGTAAGGTAAATCTCGTCAACAGTTGGGTATATTTTACAAAGAGGCAACCATCTTTGTAGCCGTTATTGTCGCGAAAAAGGTAATTACAACTTCAGTGCCAGCTCTTCGAATTTAATTACAATAAAATTAACTATTCCAACTCAAAATTTGTCGTCCGTAATCCGTTTTTGAATGCATGTTTTGATAATCGATTAGCAACGAGGAGATTTGTACCATTAGCCACGTGATGATCTTAGGAACACAACAGCTTTTGCTGATCTTTCCTAGATTATAGCTCGAAGGACCCATTTCTGTCTAATAGCTCTCTTTTGGAATTCTTATGAAATGAGCTCCTGAGCCAGCAAGAAGTTTAATGGTTTCTTTTCTGATAACTCCCTTGAACCCAGAAGGACTGCGTTTTTCTACTGATAGTATCGGATAGTTGGCCTTTCGGGTTCCTCTTTTCTCGAATCACGGAGATTCAAGATTAAAACCGTGCGATCCTCTTGCGAAAACTAATCACTTTTCTGAAGAAGATTGAAAAGCAATAAATCATCAGATTTGGTTTGTCAGTGCTGAAAATTATCTGCTACTCCTTTGATACCCTAATTCATAGACGTAGATTGACGTTTGTTTGGAGTTTTGATTTCAGAATGATGTTCTGAGAGAACCAATAGCTAATCATTGACGCCAATATTTTCTGAGTTAGAGGCTATTAGCAATTTTAAATATGATTTCACATTCGTTGAAAGAGGGCTTCAATCTGTATGACAATTCCTTAAAACAATTCAAATCATTCGTACCAATTGTTGTTAAAAAATGGTACTATGAATTCGTTTTATATCCCGAAGAGCTTTTGTCGATTTTTTTTTTGTTCTTTCGAAGCGAATTGTATAGAAATAGATATGTTGTAAATTTTCTTTTCAAGCCATTTTTCTCCATAATTTAAAATTAGATCATTGCCTAATATTAGAAACTAATGCATAAGTAGGCAGGAGTCGAATATATGGAGACTACTTATTATTACTTATTATGTGAATTGTGATTATGTTAGAGACCCATTCCTACTGAGCCTTAACGGCCATTCTCATTTTTTTATCCAAAGAGCGCGATACATCTGTAATTTTAATAATCTCCAATTCATTCAACGCCTTAAATTGCGTGTGAAATTAAAACATTATTACTTCGCCTCATTCTTTTGTTCTCCTCTAACTATATGTCTCATGACAAATTCTCTCGTCCTTGTTCCGAATTCTCGTAGCACTTCTTCATCATCAAGAATTACAACTCGAATAAAGTCATCATCCCCAAACAAATGACCAGGTAAGATATTTATATTTTCTTCTTCCAAGAGCTTGATAGCAAAATCACGCGACGATTTAATGTCAACAAACTCATCGTAGCGAATTCTGATGATCGCAAACATCGTTCCAGACGGCTTGAACACAGAAATGCCAGGGCATCCCTCTAACGCTTCTTCAAACACTTTCGCCCTCTTCTCAGCTTCAACCGATTTCGCTTTGATGTAGCTAAACGAAGCTTCGACTAGCTTCGGCAGCTCTACCTGCACCGCAGAATTACATTTCAGTGAATACAAACTTGTTTTGGCAAGAGCCTTTTTGATTGGTGCGATAATCTCAGGTTTGCCGTAGCAAACAGCCCAACCAAGTCTCCAGCCAGGAGCAAGACCCATTTTCGAGTATCCACTGCAAACAAAAACAGGTTGTCCTTTGCTGAGTTTGCCGAAAGAATTGAATGAAGAGTTGCTGAAAATGAGTCCTTCGTAGATTTCATCGGTGACAACTGGAACTTTGTATTTATTGGCTAAACTTAAGATTTCGCTCACGTGGTCAGCGCTCCAAACGCTTCCGAGTGGGTTAGAAGGGTTGAGGAAGTAGACGAACTTTGGTTTCTTTGCTAGTCTCTCCTCAAGGTCTTTCAGATTGACTTCCCAGTTCTTTTCAGGGAGAAATTCGTATTCGTCAACATTAACCTCACGGTTGATGGATATTGCTTTCATTAGTGGAAATAAGACTTTTGGGAGCAATACTGTATCACCAGGGTCAGCAAGCACATGATGGATCTGGTTGAGTACTCCATTGCATCCAGCTCCAAGAAAAATGTCGTCCTCCGTGAGTTTCCAGGTTTCAGTAGAGTAGGCTTGTGCTAAATATTTCCTGCATTCAATGTCTCCGCCAGGACTTGTGTAACCGGTGGCTTCGCCAATAGAATCAGAAAGAATTTCCAAGGCAGTGTTTTCAGGTTCGAAGGCTGAGTAGATAACCGGATTCCCAATAGTGAGAGTGAGAGGAGTTTTCGAAGCGTTTGGTTTGACAGTGGGAAGTACATTTTCCAGCCAATGACGCTCAGTACGTAGAGTCTTTATGTCGGCAGGCTTGATGGTCCCCCATTTTCTGCTTGTGAGGCTTTTCTCCATCTCTGAGTAGCAGGACACAGTACAACGTAAAAAAAGCAAAATTAATAAAAATCTAACACTTTTAAAATCAGTTTGGGTGCTTCTTACTTGGATGAGATCAAGATAGCATGAATAGGATTCTCGCCAAAACAATGAAATTTGGAAGAATAGCTGAGGTATCATACAAGTTATCCTCACAATAAAATCCGATAGCATTGGAGGTTATTGACATATCTTTTTGACAATGAGATAAAATCCCGTGTTATCAACAGAAAGGTCTGGAAATGATGATGAATTGCCTTCTTTCCGTATGATTGCATAATAGTTCTTCTTTTTTTCTTAGCAGCAGTTATTAATATCGACACTCTTTTTGAGAAGGAAAAATTAATCTCAAAAATAAAAGAATCAGTTTCATAATGGAATCCATATCCAGTCAAAAACTCAAGCTTCAATTCAAGGAAATCTTAAAAAGCTACGAAGGAAAAGACCCTGCAACTGATCACTTTCAAGACTCCGATTTTAAAGCAGAAATCGACAGCATCTGTCCTGACAAAACACATCGCAATTACGACAAAATATTCTCCAAAGCAAAATGGCTCCGTGCAAAAGAAATTCTCGAGATAAGTGACGGAGAAAACCTCTTCGAGAAGCTGGATCCCAAGAACCTCGCCCAAGGCATTCTCGGAGTATCTCCTTTCATTGGAACGATTGCAGCGCTGTCTGAATCTCGAGAAAGAGTTGAGAAGCTATTCAACACGAAAGAAGCAAACCTATACGGCGTTTATTCCGTCAACGTATTTGTTAACAGCATTCCCACAGAAATCATAGTAGATGATTATTTCTCTTGCTATGAATGGGGCAAACCTCTATTTTCAAAATCTCGAGAGAATGAACTATGGATACTTATTTTGGAAAAAGCTTGGGCTAAAATTTGCGGTTCGTATACCAACGCAGGATTCGGCAGAGTGCAAGAGATATTAGAGAATTTAACCGGAGCTCCGAGTGTCTCGCTTAGGCTTGACGAAATTTCTGAGGAGCAGCTGTGGAAAAGAGCGAATTTTTGGAACAAGAAAAGCTATATTATGGCAGGAGTCATGGGAAATGTCGTGAGTAAGGCACTGGGAATGACACCCGCGCACACTTATCCTCTGATCGGAACGATAGACGCTGGAACGCATAAAGTATTTAAGTTTAGGAACCCTTGGGGCGTGCTCGCGTGGAGCGGTGATTTCTCAAATGAATGGGAAGGCTGGACGCAAGAGCTACAAAGCAAAATTGGATACGATAAAAATGAAGGAGATGTTTTCTATATGACCGTCGCAGACTTTAAAAAATATTTCGTTACACTTGATTGCTGCTACTACCTTGACCAATTCCAAAGGCAGCATATTAATCTCAAGCAAGAAGGGAATAAAGGTTCATATTTTGAGTTTGAAGTAGAAGAAGCCTCAGATGTGTTCATCTGGGTGACCCAACAAAGCAAACAACTGCAGAAGGAGGATTATAAATATTCGCCCGTTGATCTCTTTCTCATGCAGGACGTCGAATCTAACGCATTGGTGAAAATCGGTAATTATTTTTGATTGAACGGCATATGAATTAATGCATTTATTGGTAAATTTAGCAACCGGTGAGAAACTGTCAATGAAAGGAGCACACACGATTTTTATTGATGATAGATATGGGCTTAAAGTCGAACCCGGAAAATATATTTTGAAGGTAAAAGCGAACTGGCGCAGCGATGAAGTGAGCGAGTTTACGCTGGTCACTTATACTGAGAAGCCGATAAAATTGAAACCGATCAAAGGAAAGAAAAAAGAGATTAAGGAGAAGTTATTCCGAGGGCTTGGGCTAGGAAATAGTGAAATGAAAGATATTGGAGAGGAATGCACTTTAGCTCATGGCTGGGAAAAACGTTTTCTGTATTTCTGCGTTGAAAATAATGGCGAGAACACTTGCACTGTGAAGATTACGTTTAGCGCATTGAGGGGAGCGAAAATCCCGAAAGCGTTTAAGAAATCGGATAAGGAGATAGTGATTAATGTTGAGCCTGGTTCAAGTGAATGCGCATATGTGACCAAGAAACCGATTGATGGAAAACCAGATATCAAATGGACCGTAACAGTGACTCCAAAGTAAACACATATCAAAGTGTAGTTACATGTAACAGCGTTTTGTGAAGTGAGCAGAAAAACTAATTTTATATAATTTTTGCTGTAATGCACATAAAGGGGAAAACTTAAATTTGTGAGCTCAAAGATTTTTCCTTTGTATCAGATTCTATAACATTGACCTGATAAAAGTTGAATAAGTATAAGCAGCTTTTAGGATCGTCTATTCCTCTTTTCATTATAGCTAAGTAAGTATTTTGATTATCGAAAGAAGCTCATCATCAATCTTTTTTTTTTATTTCGATAAAATTTTTTGATTGTATTTTGCATTCAAATCTTCATTCCTTCATCAGTTGATCTCTACAAGAAAGAATAAATTCTAGCACTCTGTTTCTGCCACTAATCAACTAGACTCCTCATCACCCAAGATCACTTGGACTTTGGATGGTGCCAACATGATAAGCATAAAGATATTGATTCGGGAACATAATCCGTTATTCTGAAGGCTGTCAAGCTGAGAGAGCCAGCAGTATCCCTCATCCAGATGTAGAAGATATCTCAAACTCAAGTCGCATTATTTCTCTCCATCATTATGAGAGTTTCAGTGCGAATTCTGGCGTTTTACGACTTTTCAAATGAATTCCTGAACAAATTTACGACTTTGGATTGGCTAAAGGGAAATGACCAGGGAGATTTGGCATACAATGATACAAGGAACATCGCAGCTCTTATTCCACCAGATCAATCAATCACTTATCATCTCTTCGACTGCAATGAGCTTAAAGTGTTGAAAAAAACGAAATGCCAGCCTTCTAGTGATAGAGTGGTTTCAAGAGTTAGCTTCAGCAATGAAGGAAAACACATCACATGAATCAGTGACAATGCTATCTACAGAGGGATATAGTCCGGGAAATAAATGAAGATGGAATCCTTTGCTTACGAGAGCAGCACAATAGCCTTAAAAATTCAGGGTTTTGTTGATATTGTAAAAAATTGCTTTTGATATGAACAAACAGGCACCCAGCAGATCACCACTATTGCAAGGCATCATGAAGAGATCTTTTTGGGTATAATGACAAAAATATTCTAACAATTGTTGACGTAAGAGAAAAGAAACAAGGTAAAACATTTTCCGAGTTATACGACCGCAACATTCAATCACTAAGGCGGAGCTCTGATGGGAAGCTACTTGCAGCGAGTTCAGAAGAAGGCCAAGTTAAGGTGATTTGAAACAACCAATGATAACGTGTATTTTGAGGAGAATAAGCTCTTGAATTGGGCTCTACCTGCTTGGTTCATATATGATTATTAAGAGCTAATTGAAAAATCTGTGTTTCTTAGTGTTTTTAGTTTGTGAAAGAATTAATAATGCTCATTGAAAGTATCCACTTTGGATACGTTTTATAGCAATATAGTCGTAAGAATGCAAGCTTTATTAAATCTATTTCAATCCAAGCTGAGTAGATACAAAAAATAATAGAGGCAAGCAACTCGTTATAATTATAAGAGCGATTAGTCAGAGGCTTAGAGTGATTTCCAAATCTCTTTATCATCTGAGGATCAATTAATATATTCAGAAAAAGTTGAGAAACTTTTAGATAAAGTATAACTCGTATGTCTCAGCTGCGAGTGCCCTGATGAGACCCACTTCTTTGGACAAATTCCAGCTTTATCAAATTAGAAAAATAATAGGATCTCAAAGTCCATGAAGAACACATGAAAACTGAACAATAAGGATATAAGCATTTCCTCGTCTAAAGTGATTTCAGTATGAGTTCCAACAGCCAATTTACTGTCTGCTTATACGTTTTAATGGGGATTTAAAGAGAAACAATCATTAATTAAAGCCTAGCAAGCAAAAAAGCCTCAGCATATTCTCGTTGCCAAGGTCTCCTTAGCGAGTTACTTCTTAAAAATGAAAACCTCTCCTTTTGAAAATGGATTTAATAAATTGGAAACTTATTCTTCTCTAAAAAAAAAAGACACAGAGGAACTCTGATTAAGCTTTTGAATTTTTTCACATACAATACGTAAATTATTTTTAAACTATGCTTTTTTATGCCACGAGTCATCGTCCTAAACTCACTCCTGGTGTAATAAACTCGGGAATATGTTAATTAGCAACTATTCTGTCAGTTTGTGTCCCGTACTCTGCAATACCATACTGATCTTCTGTGGTGGACTTTTTTCCTTGATATCTCCCAATGAAGATTTTCTTCGCGTGATTTTAGTTGTAATTCCTGGGTTGCCTCCAACTCTTTGCTCCCAGTTGTCTTTGAGAGAGAAAAAAAATGGCTCATTATTTAGCCTCAAAACACAACTCTTTCTTCACTTTTCTATCGCTGAGCTGTTAAGTCAGATACTCTCATAAATATATTGAATTACATTGGAGAAATGAGTTTCGAAATTCTAGTAATATCTTTTTCAAATAAATGTAGCAAGAATTTTGATTCTCTAAGACATCTCGCAGCTTAGAGACGATGCATTATTTCTTGTTCTGAGAGTTTGGAATTCGCCTGCTATCACAAAGAAAAAAGTCACCAGTTTTCGAAATCAGCATATTGATCAAATTGGTGCTATTTTATTAATTAAGGAATTGATAATAGGAAACAGATGCAGTTTGATTATAATCTCAAAAAAAAAACAAAAAACACGTCTTTCGTTATCAGATCAAATAAAAATTATTGTCGATATGCAAGTTCAGCAAAACAGAAAAAAAACTGCAAAGTCTTCCAAATCCTCCCAGAGAGACTCCAGCAATCCACTGAGCAGTCCAACGCAAGGCCAAAGCCAGCAGCAGACAGCAGGAAACCACAAAAAACTGCAGCAAAGCCAAAAATTCACAAATTTGGGTATGAATGGCGAAAAAATTGAAGAATTCAAGAGCGATTCCTGTTCATACCAAGCACAGAGCATTTCATATGTACAGCAGGTCATGAGCAGCCACTCCAAGACCTCTAATAAACGAGAAGAAGACATATCATGCACAGGTGCAGCCCAAACAGAGCAAATTTTACTCGAGTCAGGTAGGCAGCTGAGAGGAGGAGGAG
>ENA-UOTX01000718-UOTX01000718.1-compost-metagenome-genome-assembly--contig:-NODE-718-length-32248-cov-21.954493_pt1 | contig 32248 bp, 11 predicted proteins | sample MGYA00238143_ERZ746982 | MGnify/ENA primary metagenome ERZ746982 (study PRJEB28758, sample SAMN06268862) | compost metagenome | isolation source: single cell | place: USA: California, Emeryville, Joint... | reverse complement strand
CTCATCTTCAATTACAAAAATGTAGCCCTTCTCACACCAAAGGATACATTATTTTTTGTTTTTATTGTTATCATGACTTCCTGACATGAAGAAATTTTGGCAACCTTACAACAATATATAAAGCTTATGATTTTTCACGTTCAAGAAGAACAAGGGCTTGGCCAAGCAGGTGGAAGAGCATATACTAGCTAAATTTAATTAATACATGCTAGACTACAGATTTTGTTAATTATTTATATATTTCATCCTATCTCGTAATTAAAGACCATGGACAAGATGTCCTTGGCACTAGTGATTTTTTTCAATACGCTAAGGTAAACTGTGGGTTCAAAGAAAATCATCATGTAGTTTTAATTGAATGCATAATATCAGAGCAACGAATGAGATTAGAATGTGAAATAAGACTTTTGATAGAGCAGATACTTTAGTAGCCTCAAATCTTTCGATAAATTAAGACATATAGAAAAAATGTAATAATTATCCACTGAAATCATATATATGAATTGTTTCTAATATTTTGAATTTATGGAGCTTTCATAAAATAAATAGAAACGTTTTGGACAGTTTGACCAACAACGACGAACTGATAGCTTGTCTTCTCAATGGCTTTCATTTGTGCAGCTACTACTGCTGTTTCGCCCTTTCATATTAAGTTGCTGAGAAGAGAGATTCAATTTGGCTATATCTTGTTTATCTTTATCCTGAGCAAGGAAATAAATCCCGATCATTATCATGAATAACCCAAAGCACCACCGCAACTTCATTGCTTCTCCAAAGTAAAAGTACGAAATTAGTCCCTAGAGAAACTTTGAGCCAAATCCGCAATGATATTATATGCTTACATTCATAAAGAATGAGACTGACAAGCTCAGCACTTTGGCCAATGTGGCTCCATTCCTTTTGAGAGAATTAATAAAAAACTTCAGCATCAAGCTATTTAAGTAGAGAGTCATAATGAAAAGAATCATCCGCACTGTGTATTCCATGAATTGGTTTCCCTAATTTTGAAATTAGTGTTAAACTTCGCTTGTTGAGAATGTTACGAGAGTGAGAAGCTCGAACTGTTTGTTCCAACCACCGAAGTCTGAGGAAAAAGTATGCTTTGCTTTATGAAAATATATAAACACATGTAATGATCAGGCTATTACCCACTAAAGAAGCGATTGAGCCAAAGATTCCTGAGAGGAAAGGATGCACGCAGGTATTAAAGACCTGACTGGAAACAGACTCTTTCGAGGAGGGATTAGATAACTCGTTCTTTGCGGTGGGACTCTGTTTAGCCTTCATCGGGATTGATATGATAATTATTTTGCAAATTCCAGATTGATCAGTGCAAATCGATCAAATTGTATTAGGGTGAGGCCAATCCTTAAAAAAGCCTATTTGGCAGAATTATTATTTCTGTCGATGCTGCGTTCAATTTGCTAGATATTCTCTTGCTTGAATGAAAGAGAGAGCCAAAACTGCCATCAGTATTGCGAAAAGTTATTATAGGAGAGGAAGATGTATTGCTAATTCAGCAATGGAGAGAGTTAGAAACGCGTCCACAGTTACATTAGGCATGATGTAAGAGAAGGACTTTTAGAGAAGAATGTGAAATTTGTGAGTCTTATTTTCCTTTTTTTTTTTGGGTGTTCTAAAGAGAATAAAGATAACCAAATTAATTAAATAAACAGGAACCGAAAATCCTTTTAATAATCCTTAAAATCTGAATCACTTCATTTGTCAAACTACAGGATCGTTCAAGTATAACTTCTCTTTGCCTCAACTTTAGAATCAGTTTGTAAATATTCACACTCGATTGAACTAGTTCTGAGAACTATTTGCTCGCAGCTTTCTAGAACTGCATCAGAATGTTTATATAATCTTTACAGTCTAGCATATCACCTTCATAAAAATCGGTCTACTGCGTTACATCTGTAATTTGACTATTTCAGTTGATAAACCAAGAGAAATGCTCTATTCAGCGTAATGAGTTCAAATTAAATAATGAATAACCGAGGCAGAATGGCGCTGAATTGATGCTGGAATCTGAATGCGCGAACTCATTTTCCTTCCGGAATCGAAACTTACCATGTCAAGCCCAGGAAATTAAGCTCAAGAGGAAGCGGATTAAATTTGCATTGCAAGTACCATGCTTATTTTAGCACATGGTTTCCATGGGTGCATGGTATATGAATAATTTTAATTTCCTAACATTTGATTTAAATATCGGGTATTTGACAAAGAAGTCTCTGGAAATACTAAAACTATCACTAATTAAATGTCGCAAAATTGTTCAGCTTCGCTGTTTGAGTGTACCCTACAAAAATTGTGACATTTTCGAAAAAAATATTTGCCCAAAAACGTTAGCTTTCGTGCTACGAACCTGAGATTAGAGATGCCTTTAAATTTACTTGAGGAATTCTTGAAAAAAATGAGTTGCTACTTGTCGAAGTGTAAGTCTTAGATTTTTTGCGATTATTGCTGATTACAGTTGAATTTCAAACAGATAAACCACCAACACATCATCTATTCGTAACATCAGAGATTGAGCTCGATGATCTTGCAGTTACAATCACTGAAAGTGCTATTTCCGTAAGAAAGAAAGCCTCTAAAATGGGTCTGATAATCAGTAATCCATAAAATTTTTTGCTTAAGTTCATAGCTAATTTTTTCGAATTTTCTGTTGAAAGTGATTCCTTGGATCGTTTAGGTTATGATTTAAATCCCTAAATTAGAAGAGAAAAGTAGAATTTCAATGTGAATTTAGGTACGAATACTCCCGAAACATGGCCTGAGAAGATTCCTGATGTGGCATGGGTTCTTTGTGTTAGATTTTTGCACATCAAAAAGGAAAATGCAGACAAAGCATTTATACAAGAATGAGGGTTTTTGGCCAAATTAATTTTTAGCAGCTACTTTCTCTGGCTTTTGGAATTAATATAATTTATTGTCCTCAATACTTACCATTCCGTTGTAAAGAATTATCAAAATTTGCAAAAATAGATGGGTTTATTTTCTCCAATGAAGCACAAGAAACCTGCAGCGGAATATAACGAAAACATAGAAGACTATACAGCTCGAATTTTTCACACTCATGCAATTTTGGGTTTGGCCGCATTGCCTTTTACGCCATACAACCAATATGAAATTATGAAGCAGTCTAATTTTTCTGCAAACTCTATCATTCATGGTGTTGGGTGGAACTTATTCTTTTTGATTCTATTCATCATGGGGATATGTGCTCGGAAATTCAAAAAAAGGTTCGAACGTCATCCGAAAATTTCAAGATGGTGCTTTGATATTATGACCACGTGCCTAGCAGGGTACCTGTCTTGGGCCTCAATAGAAAAGAGCGAAGCTCCTGGTGACTCACAAATTAAATTCATTGGGGGTTGGTGGATAAGTATGATTACTCTTTCTCTTTTGAACACCATATCCAGGTGGTATCTAAGAACCTTAGCATATGCTGCTATCGTATTGAACATAACGATCAAAGCTTATGCTGAATTATGCCAGCTCCGATTAATTCTCATTCTCGTAGAAATCATGATTTATTTTCTGCTCTCAAACTACCTCTCTGAGAAAGATTCAAAAAAGAAATTTATGGAAAAACAAAAATTATACGAAGAAACTCAAGTTTTTAAAGACATTCTGGATCAAACAACGGATGGAATCTTAATTTACGGTTTGCAAGAGGATTTGATTTACCGAAATTGGGAGAACAATAAATACAAATGGTGGAAAGAAGGTCAGGCCCTCGATGAAAATCTTAAACAGATTAAAATCGACCAAAAGAAGAGTAGCGGGAATTTAATTACCCAACCTATCGTAATAATTGACTTGAATCCTTCCTGTTCTTATGAAAATTTTAATATAGGCATTAGATACACAGGCAGATAGCGAAACAAACGAAACTGATCTCTGGGAGTCACTCAAGAAAATGGCCCAGAATTTGAATGGAAGGCTTATCACCGATTCATTTGGTGGACAGCAAGTGAATATAGTAGAATGTCTCGTGGGTAAATTTGAGTATATTCAAGAAGCAGCCGAAAATGGAAGATTATCAAAAGAAAGCACTTGTGAGGGTGCTCTTGCGATCCGAATTATGCCTCTCTACTTTAGAGAAAAACCTGCTTTAGCTCTCATTTTCCATGACATCACTGAAAGAAGCAAAATCAGTATCTTGGAAGATAATGACAACTATAAAAATCGCCTTCTTGCCTCGGTTTCACATGAGCTTCGGACTCCTCTCAATGCCAGCATTAATTTCATTCAAGCGGCTATTGATGACCCCAAACTCTCTGAGAATATTCGAGACAATTTTCTTCTTCCATCTCTTTCTTCAAATCGTCTACTTCTCTTTTTGATTAACGATATCCTGGACTTTTCTCAGATGGCTGCCAATAAACTTCGACTTGTCTATGAAAAGTCTGATGTCAAAAAGACCGTAGAAGAATGCCTAAATCTTATCAGACTCCAAGTAAAACGTAAAGGCCTGTCACTCGATGTGGAGTACCAAATCGAAACACCGACATCAGAAATCAACACAGACCACAATCGATTGAAGCAGATAATTCTCAATCTTTTGAGCAATGCTCTCAAGTTCACACTCGAAGGAGGAATTAAACTGAGAGTGAAGTTGCTGAACTCGCTGAAATATAACAAAATTTTGCATGTGGAAGTTGAAGACACAGGAATTGGAATCTCAGAAGAAGATCAGGAGATGTTATTTAAAGCCTTTGAAAAGATAGACTTAGGAGCAAGAATTTCGTTGAATTCGAGCGGGGTTGGATTGGGATTGGTTATTTCAAACAATTTAGTTCAAATGCTAGGCCCATCAGAACAAGGGCATTCAATAAAGGTTACCTCTCATCCCAATCAGGGTTCAGTGTTCTCTTTCTGTCTTATCGATAAAGAACACCTAAACAGCCCAGCAGAAGGGCTCAACCAATCAGGAAATTATACTCCTCGAATGAGTGAGACCTCTGAGATCACGCATCCTTCAACATGTCGAGTATTGAGAAATTTCAATCCTTTTCGATCACTCCCTGACTCAAATAGAGGAGGACCAAATGAACTCATAGCGATGCTAACTACATCCAGGGAAACGAAATGCCACTGCCCCAAGGTTTTAATTGTAGATGATGATGTGTTCAATATCACTGCTCTCAACATTATTCTTGATAAGCTTGGATTCGCTTCTGACTCGGCTTATAATGGAGAACAAGCGATCAAGAAGGTCCTCCAAAGACAAGAAACTCCATGCTCATCAGGTTGCGAACAATATAGAATTATCTTTATGGACTGTAGCATGCCAATTCTCGATGGCTTTGAAGCAACCAAAAGGCTAAGAGCCATGATGAGCACAGAAACCATCCCCACTGTTCCTATTATCGGATGCACTGCTTTCGTACAGGCGCAGGAGAGACAACGAGCACTCGCTAGCGGGATGGATACAGTTTGCTCAAAACCGATAGATCGTGATAAAATAAGCAGTCTCATTAAAGAATATATCTCGAATGGATCTTCTAAATAGAATTTACATTGTTCATAGTTAGTTAATCATTAAATCATCATTTGAATTTCTACCGCATTTTTCTTTTTCTCTTGATATATGCAATAACAACCTTTATCGATACACTATTATAGCTTTCTGGAAAGAAGTTTTTTTTAACGCGTGTCTGCTCTCTTCGCAATTGTGCTAGACTTAGAGTAAACGAATAGCATCGGTATGTTTAAAAGCTCGATTTATTGGAATAGATTATAGAAATCTTTATAGATAAACTGAAGCATAACAACAAATTGGTTTACAATGAATTTATTGTTGAAACTTTGTTAGCGAATAGTTTTATGTGAGCTATTTTTCGTCAACTTGCCTCTTCTAAGAAACATAGAATCCTCCGATTCCTTCATACATTGCAATCATAATTTTCTCTCTCATCGTCTCTGGGTCAAGGTACCTTGGAATTTCGAGACCATGCGAGCTTGAGCAATATCAATTAGCACTGGTATCATTTCAATAACTTTTTACCATGTATGAGCGATCGGCAAATCTATCTCACTCATCCCATTTTCACTGAGACTCAAATGAAGAGGGTTAGTTTTAAATCCACCTACGGGCACTCGGGAGCTTCCTAAAAAAGTTTATTCTATTGAGGCATGTTTTAACCGCAGCATGTACCTGTAACGAAATAGAGATATTGGCTGAGTTCTTCGTTGCTAAATATCGACAGGATTTCCCAGAACCACGTCACAAGCTCATCTGTTTCGTTCAAGCCGCCCTCGTACACCATATACTCCCGCCACTCAACAATATCGAAAACTTGCTCTCCTGCTATAAGGTACTCCAGGTCGCCTGGACCCATCAATTCTAACGCTTTTTCTGGGATCAGTAAGTGGAACCCTTTTTTAAAAGCCTTGATCTGGTCTTTTATCTCTTCGGTCAGCTTTCTCTGGCACAACAGCCTTACAAACTCTCGCTTGTTCTCATTGGTCAAATCGATATTCTCGCCTCCAGGTTTTAATGGGACCATAACTCTTCCATCAAGGGTCTCCACTTGGTAAGTAAACGTTTCGCCTAGACTTTCCACAGCGTTGTTTTCAAGTATCCATTTCATGCTCTTCATGAGCTGGGCGTCAACGTCTTCGAGGTCTTCAAGATAGAGAGGTTTTCCTATGAAGAGAATGGAAGGATATATATCAGTCATTTATTTGTTAAGAGTACCTATCAGGTGCTTGTAGAAGGATTTTGTGAAGTGAACGTCGACTGCTAATTGTTCTTGAATAACCTATCCAGCTGTAAGCAAAATGGATCTCCAAAGGGGCAATTTACTTTCGCCATCATAATTCCCAGAAACTCGAAGAGTTCTAGATGATTTGCGACCAATACAGAGAGGGGATTCGGCTGAATGCTTCGTTGGTTTGGCATGATTTTAAATAAACCGAATTTCGGATCGGTAAGAGTTTTTATGATCTCGCTGTACCAAGCACGTCGAAGGCCACCTTTTATGAATTGGAAATATTATTAAAAATGAACTCATGCTTTGAAAGGATACCGGCGTCATAACCTTCTTCTCCGGAATAATGCACTTGAACTGTAAGACGTTTGTCTTTCTCAGTAACGTATTGGAAATATTTAATCGAGTCTTCTAGAAGATGCGTCCTTCTCAATCTGAGCTCTTAATTTGTAATATTATTATAAGTTTTCACTATAACAATTGAAATGCTGTACTTCTGCTATCTCTGCGGATATAGCCACTTTCATAAGGCTCTCCCGTCGGGGTTTTGAAGTGCTTCCTAAGAAAAAAAAGGATTTGAACTATAGAAAGAAACGCTTTTGTAATTACAAGAGATGCTTGAACTTAGTCTCAAACGCGGTGATCCAATGCCGATGCTTTGAAAGCTCGCCGAGAATCTCGTTGGTCTTGATAAAGTCATATCCACAAGCGGCGAACGCTTGGAATAACTTTTTCGACTTAAAGGTCAAATGAGAGAATACAACATCAAGTCGAATGCCATCCAATAAGCTTCTTCTCATCTCCGAGTAAGATTTTCCGAGTTTTGGTGTCACGTCTAAATTACCAACATCAAAATCCTTGGAGATATATCTCGAAAGTTCTGTTTCTGGGAGCTCAAGGTCTTCCAAATCTGGCACGTTATTCGAAGGCTGAGAGTCAATTGGGTTCTTGCTCTCCCTCTCGATATTATAGAAATGTACATGATAGCTGATAATGCTCACGAGATAGAAGCTAAGGGGATTATTTTGGAGCTCGTTGAATGACAGACGCTCTGAAAGTTTTTCAAGAAGTTCATATAAGCTGAGAATGGTTTCAGTGATCGTGTCGCTCTGCAAAATTTGCTGTGTGAACTTGAGGAACGGCTCGCTTGGAGGCTTATTTTCATGGAGAGAGTCAACCGCGATCTGCATAAATCGGCAAATATATTTGATTTCTGACCCGACCAGCCGACTCGAGACTTCCTTCAAGTCTTTTTCAGATTTGGATTTGATCAGTGTAATGCTTTTTTCAATCTTTTTCCACAGATCCTTGAAGAGTTTGTTCATTATATTAAAAATCTCTGGTAGAGTTTTGCTAGAAAATTGGAGGTCTTTCATCAATTTGTTGATCCACACATTGAACTGTTTCGTCGTTACAACCTTGAAATCGAACACGACTTGAGCCAACCTTAAAAATGTGGCTTGAGGAATCATATTGGGGGTGTCTTTAGGTCTTTTGCTATTTTCTTCCAATGCCGATGTTATGTTTTCCAAGTGGGCTGTCAACTTGTTATCTGAGGTCTTCAATGGAAGTAGAGGGACTAAGTCAATTAACCTATCCAACACCAGGTAGTTATGGTAGTCATGCTTCGCTTGCTCATGCTCCTCGAGCTTTGAGCGATATTTAACGAGATTCTGATTGCTGACAAGCAAAATCCGAGGGAGATTTTTGATAATGCCTTTGAAAAACTTCTCCAAGCGATCAAGTATGAATTGCGGAGTTATTTCTTTATCAGATCCGAACTCTATCAGTTTTTTCTGCTGGTGATGCCCGATGAAATAGAGTTCTGAGTATAAAAGAACCAGATCTGAAACCATCAGCAAGTTTGAGGGTACCATCAAGATATACTCCAGGTTTTCAAACTCACATTCAGTTATCAAAATCATTTCCGCGAGCTTCTTTGCTGTGCTTTCTGAGAGATTCATCAGCTTTCGTAATTGATTTCCAGTGACAATATGTGTTTCGAATTTTTCCTCGGCTTCTCCACCCTTTTCTTTCTTGTCTGAGTCAGCGTTTGCTTGTTCAAAGAGATCGTCGAAGCATTCGTCCAAAACTAAAGAATACTCGCTATTGACTTCGCTTTTATCGCCGTAATAGTTTGGCCTATAGATTGTGCGCTTGTTCCTTTTCTTTGTATTTTTAATAACTTTTCTTATTTTTGCAGAGAGGACTCTCAAGCGTTTTGGGAATTTTTCCATAGTTTCTGGGGTGATTAGTCCTAGCACAAGCAATCTGGACAATTTTGGAAGCTTTTCAATGAAAGCCAGTGACTTCTCGGCGAGCTTTGGTTTCTTCTTGGGAGAGAACAAATTTTGCGGGTCATAGAGGACCAAGTAACTATTGAGAGAGTCTTCCTCCTCAAATTTTTTGAGGATTTTTTTGGCTTCTTGAAGTCTTTGGTGAAGGTTGCTGCTATTAAGCGAAGAAATCTCACTCTCATAGGTTGCTTCCATGTCTGCGAGGTCATTGTCGATGCTATCATCGAACATTTTTTCCTCAGGCTCTGGCTTTTTTGACTCCTCGTTGCTGGGAATTGGTTTTTCTTTTTCTTCAACTGCATTGATGATTGATGGTTCGCTCGCTTTTTCTAACTCTTGAGAAGGTGGAGCCTGCTCCTCTTTCTTTTGCTCTTCTTTCTTTTGCTCCTCAGAAACGACACCAGTTTTTTGATAAAGCTTCCCAAGAGCGTCCAAACAGCTGGGAGGCTGAAATATATTTAAATTAGATTGAAAATAGATGATAACACTAGTACCTGTGGTGATTGCTGTAGTGTAGGGTTACAGACTGTTAAGAATCGAACGATATTTTCGTCGAAAGAGGGGTTTAAAACAGAGCATTTTTGTATTTCCAAAAGCTTCAAGCCATCAACAATGGTTAAGTTTTCCTTGAGAAGTTGGATCGTTGCTGAATAAAAGCCGTCGTCATTCCATTTTCTATGGTTTAAGAATCCAAGAATAGCAGGCGTCGAGTTCATTTGATAGCCCAGGAAATAATATGGTAATTGTAAAGAAATACCTAACAATTTGTTCATTATCTACCAAGATTTTTAAGAAAAAATTACGTTTTTCTGGTGTAGAAAAATGTTTTCTCGACCCGAAGCGTGATTTCCCTCTGGTAATTCCTTTAGACAACGGCTTTCCTTCTATTTCCACTTTAAAGTCTTCTGTGACTATTCTTTCCAAGCTTTCAACCATAAGCTTCCCTTGTTCAGTCCATATTTTCTTGACATTATGGTCGTTTGACAGATCCTTAAAGCCGAAAATATAACTTAAAATGCCTTTTTCCATGACGAGAAGTGCGTCTCTAATCCAATTAGTTTGATTTGAAGCAACTGCGTTGCAGCTTAAATAAGTCCTAAGGATTTCATTCCAGATATCTTGAGTAACTTCATCCTTTTGTATCGCATCAGTTTTGCTGATCCAAATCGTCAGAGGATAGCTTGCTGCGAGTAAAATTTCTCGAAGGACATCATTGCTTAATGTCTTTCCTGGCTTCGATGCGCTTTCTTCACTCAGCTTATGATTGATGTCTCTTAAACCATTGAGAATGCGCGCATCCAGGCATTGCTTAACGAATGAAACAAAATCCAAATAGCCTTTGTGAGAATTTTCGTCTTTGAAAAGCAGAGGAACTGGCATTGTCAACCAAATTTCTAAGAAGTCGTTTACTATTGGAGCAGCGGGTACAACCAGCATTTCTAGCAGATAAGAAACGAAAGGAGCTTTGACATGCTGGCCGTATTTGCTTAAAACTTGATTATTAATCATATTTGTGAGAACCGATTGATCTAAGCGAGAGATAACCTCGGTGTCAGCCTCGAGGAATTTAGAAATGTCTTTGAAGAACAAGTATGGTCCTAGAAATGGATAGCATACTATGAGAGAGCTTAGCGCTCTAAGAGAGTTAAAGCCTATCATTTCCGTGAATTCAGGAGCATCTTGGGAGACTTGTTTTTCTTTGAGCAGGAGAGTTCTCAGGTTGTTAATGATTGATTGAATGAAGAAATCAACGAATTTAGAGGCAGGAGTTAATCCGAATGCGGCTATGCGCTCAAAGAAGTCAGTCTCTCCCGCATCTGGAGACACTTGAACGGTGTTCAGACTCGTCGACGTTTTTAACCTGAATGAGAGCTCTTTATCGTCCGTAGGCTGTAGAAGTCGATCGGCTATATCCTTAACGCCTTCAGGCTCAGGGAATTGCGTCAGAGCAGATTGGAAAATATCTGATCCCAGACATTGATTTTCATGCTTCTTGAACGAGATAGTATCACTTTTCGCATGGTAGAAACTATATTTGATGAGAGCTTCCACATATTCGATCCCTGAGAACGAGTTTTCAAACAGAATAGTTGCTCCGTACAAAAACAAATCCTTTCTCAACCCACAAACGGCCAAAAATTCCATTATTACAGGGTCAAAGAACAGCTTCTTGTCAGTCGTATCATAAGCAAGCGTTAATATCAAATCGTAAGCTGCTTCTGCAGCAGAGAGCTCCTGTCGGAAAGGTTCAGTTAAAGCTAATTTGCATAAAGCAGGGATTAGCTTCTCGCATCTCTCGAGCAAAGTTTTATGTAATTCTTTAATATCTTCGATCTGAGTTGAATTTTCTTGCTGATAGCAAATTAGGGCATGGTTCACTGCCTTAATAAGCGTTGGGAAGGCTCTTCTGACGCAATCCAAGAAAATAGACTCATGGGACGCATTTTTTGGATCAGCAGTTTGCTGTGTGATGATGAGCAAAAGATCGGAGACTTCTTGAGACGACAACATAGAAGCATCGTCCTTGAGATTAGAGACGAGTTGGAACCACAAATGATCAAAAGGTTTGAGCTCAATGAGCGTGTTTGCTCGGGAAAGCGGTTTCGTGAGATCAGCAACTGCGTGAGCGAATTCCTGGCTCAAGATTTCTTCTGGAGATTTCTTGCTGAGCAGAAATTTAGAATTATCAATGAATTCACTCTTGGCATCAGCTAGAAGGTTTATCACAACATCAGCTACGATGTATTTTTGCATGTTGGTCTCAGCAGTGGTGCCTATCTTTAGTAAACTCAGTTCAAAGCCACAGTAAATACTAAGCCCAAGAAGCTGTTGCACAGCTAAGTACGAAGAATCTTTAGATCCCGAATTGGATGTATACGCAGATGATTCTTCAGCAGGAATGATAGAAATTTTCTCGTCAGGACTGCTTGGACAATTCAGAGAAGCCAAACGCTTTTGAATCAAATCTTTAGCCGTTAGTTTGATATCGGCAGAGGGTTTAATTAATTTCGTTTTGCAGCAGACCAAAAACAGAGGAACCAGCAGACTTTGCATGATTCTTTCAAGAAATTGTTTTCTCCACTTGCTTTCGCTTGTCTCTACCTTCTTCCAAGCCTCTTTCCAGGAATCGAGCTGAGAATGCAGAATGTCGAAGGAAGCTGTCGCCGAGGTACTCGATTTTACAGCTTCAGCTTCAACTAAGGTATCTGAGATTAACGCTGGGAGCAATTTAACTTCTCCTGGAGCCAGAAGGTCTTGCAGCAATTCGTTCTCTCTTGTACCTGGGTTTTCCTCAGCTTCATTGGCCAATGAAATAGCTTTTTGGAGAAGATCTAATACGATATACCCTTCTCCTAGAGGGTTAGACCCCAGCCATTTTGCAAGTTCACTTCTCTCATGAGCTTCCAGTTTATTCTGATAGAAAGTTTGCACAAATTTCAAGTAAAACAGATAGTAAAAATCAAGTTTTTTCTGATTCAAGCACTCTTTAAACACCTTTCTTGATAGCTCCTGAAAAATATATCTCTTGTTCGATTGATCATTGACCTGAGACGCTTTAATCACGATGAGATCCAGCAGATCATTCCAATGTTCTCTGAGAGTTTCCAATGTTAAAGCGTTTGGTTCTGTGTCTTTATCTTTAGGAACTTGATCATTTTGAGCCAAAAACCAGGCAAAACTTCTCATCGAGTACCAAAGAACATCTGAAAGGTCATTGTAGAGAACTGGACCCTGTTTTATGTTTGAAAGCTTTCCAACAACAAGTGGCTTGTGGGCGTTCAGCTGCTGAACAATCTTGACAAATTTGACGAGTCGCGGCGTGCTGGAAGACTTGATGTCGCCTTCGGATTTAAGAATATTGTAGGCAATTTTTGCCTCATTAATTGGATAGTCTGGCGATTCGATAGTAAAATCAAAGCCGTCTTCCAAAGTTTTTGTCATCAAAATTGCAATTCGAGCTAATTGAGCAGATATATCATTTGAGAATTCTGAAATTGACATCTGCTCCTTTATAGACGCAATCAGTTTGTCTTCTTGAACCAAAGGGTTCCACATGAAAAATAGGGTGTTCATTGCTGCGAATGTGATTGGTTGGTGAATATCGAGTGCTCCTAGCTTAGAGTAAGAGTTTTTAATTTTCGCCAGCGACGCCATGATTTGAAACCAGATTGAGGCGAGGCAGCTGCTTCGATAGTAGCTGCTCTTAGCTCTCATAAAAGTGTACCGCGAATCGGGATTCTTTTGAACGGTTGAGATGAAATCGCTTGCCGCTGTTTTCAGATTATTATTAACAATCTTCGCAATATCAACGAAATAGTCAACCAAAGTCTGAGCGTAACCTTGAGCTTCACCGTGAGTATAATCCCAGCGGACAGTATCCATCATTCCTCTCAATGTTCTGTCAAAATATGTCATGCTTGTAAAGCAGTCCTCAGGAGTAATAAAACATTTCGTAATCCACTCTTTGATTGAATCACGAAATTTCATAAGCTCTTCAACGTAACTCCAATCGTTATCTGAGAGAGTCATAATGAAGTTTAGATCAGAAATATTGAATTGCTTAACATCCTTCATCAGTTTCAAATACATCGTCAAGCTGTCTGCCGGAATGTCTGAAACAGTATTTCTGTTGAATTCCATCCGGTAACAAGACGTTGATTCCAACAGGGCGCGGAATAACTTGCATCGCAGATATGGAGAATTATCACCTCCTTGCCACTTGTAACCCAAGAGCTCCAAGAACTCCTCTGATTTCACTATCTCCCAGAGCGCGTGTGAAGGACCTGGTGAAGTAGAGAATAACTCGACGACACTCGTGATGTATTCCGTAATGACTTCCTCTTCGATTCGATTAGGCGACCTCTCTAGAAGCACCTGAAAATCAATCCATATAACCATTTCTTTGAGCTTTTGGAGTATTTCGATTGGCTTGTAAATCGAAAAGGAGACTTGATCCTGAGGATACTGATAGAGTCTCAGGTTTTTGTGGAAATTTCTATATAAGCTAACTGGGATAAAATTGGCCGAAAAGTCGAATGTAAGAATTTTCGAGTACAGCCAATCGAATATCTGTGTGTTGGCTTCTTGATATAATGCGTTAACTTCATTTCCTTCTATGAAAAGTCGATGGTAAACCTGATCAATCATTCTGAGTAGGTTTACGAGAACTGCGATCGGCAGCTCGTGAGAAAACTCAGCCTCAAGCGCCGAACTCAAATCCTTGGGACTGTAGATGGAACTCTGATTCCATAATTGGAGCAGCCGATCGAATAAGCTAGGGAAACTGCATGGAATCTCTGAAAAAACGCTTTCTAATAGTTCATTTCCCTGGCCGGTACTGTCAAACTTTCTCTGACCAGAATAAAAGCAGAAAAACCGAATACAACTTTCGATGAGGCCAAAGGCTTGACATTTTTCAATCTGCGTTATCTCATTAAGAAGAGTATAGATGGCTTTTGCATGCCACAACTCAGGAACAAAGTTGAAAGGGTTAACGCTCTCATCTTCTTTGCCAGAGCAAACAGTATATTGATCACAGAGATGCAAGGTTTCTATCAAGATACTCAGGATCACCTCTTCATTTCTTTTGCGAGAGATGTCTTGCAGCATTTTAACAAGGAAAAGCTCTCCGACAACTTGATAAAGAGAAGTAGAATCTTTTCCCACTAAGGTTTGAACTCCTTTTGCGAGCTCATTAAATGATTTGCTTTCATCATTTAAAAGCACGCCGACAAGTGCACTGTCATCTAATGACCATGAGAGGCTCTTTTTCAGCGCTGACATCAGATTCTGATGAAGCCCAGTAGAAAAACTCTTAGCATCAACTGTGATCTTAACTTCATCGTTTAAGGCACATTTCTCAGAGGCAGAGGTCTTGACTTGAGTAATAATGAAAGAGAGGTCTTCTCCAACAGTCTTTAAGAATGTGGCCACAGGATTCAGGAACTCAACAAGGGGTTTGATATGGCTTCTGAATTCATCTCTAAATTTTTCAAGCGAAAAATTCGTGTGGTGGCTGATGTTATTAACAACTGCCAGAGCTGTCCTGATGTTGTCGTATGAATGATCATAAATGAGTAGGTCCATCCCTGGGGCTAGAAGAGCGGATTTTTGTGATTCATTCTTCCGCAGGAACTCATTTTCATTTAGTTGCCTGATAAACTTCAGCAGATTTCCGTTTAAAGCTGCGAGTTCTTTTCCAACGGCGCAATCTTCAGGAGAAGAGAACTTGACTTTGTCTGTGTACTCTTTAACGAGATACGTGGAAATCTTCTGACTGATCTCGATTAACTCTCCCATAGTCGATACGGTGAAATTGTAACGCTTGGAGGACGTCTCATGCTGTATGAGCATGTGTTTGAACTTGGATCGGATGGCAGCAAAGAATTCTGGTGCTTGATTAGGGATTTGCAAATTCTGATACTTTTCAGCGAGGTCGATTACTTCATCCTTTTGTGTTTAAAGGTTAGATTGTTGTTCAAATTGGTAGTTTACTGGTATGTAAGGGAGATTTGCAAATCGGTCAGCTGGACTGAGGCTCTCTGGATGATAAAGCTTTTTCATGTTTCAGATTTTTATATATTTTTCTTAGGCTGACTCAGTGATCTGAGAATAAATCTTGTCGGTATCAGTGTTGGTAGCATTAATTTATCGTTCTTGTTTATGATTGGATCAAAATATAACAAAATTAGGATAATGGAAATGCAAAAGAGCAATGTGAATTGGAGTTCAGAAAGCGCTGAACTTCTGATTGGGAAAAAAAGAAGGAAATTAGAATCAATGTAAAAAGGAAATAATTAGACTTTTAGGTAAAAGCTCTCAAATAAGTTTTAAAATACGTTTTCTTTCAATTTCATTGCAATATTAGCTTACTAAGTATGCTCAGTTATCAAAATCTAGAGCAACTTTCAAAAAAGTTGACTGTTTACGAAGAAAAAATGATTTCTGGAGAATGCTATTGGTTTTATTTGCTGCTGAACATAAACAGTTCACTCTTTTGTAAAGAAGTGAGATCACGAGATTCCGTTTTTGCGCAACAGTTGTTAAGTTCTGAAGCCAGCTAGCTAATCTTTGGATAGGCTTCGTATGAAAGCGAAATAGCTTAATTCATCAAAGATAAATTACGATATTAGGTTTTATGGTTATCTGACTAATTTAGGATAACTCAAGATATGGCTTATAGGATTCAATCTAATCGCTAAGCTTCTTTCAAGCTAGCTATCAACCTCGAGTTTTCAAGATTCGTCCTTATCAAACTGAGGTTGGACACTATTTGAGGTAATCGTAGGAATAATGTTGTCGTGGTATTTCATTACATAGCAAAATCAATTTTTTTTTTTTAAGAGCCGTTTCGACATGTGTTCTTTATTTAACTGCTTATTAGTTTCATATTTTGATTTGATGACAAATTGTTGTTGATTCGAGCCATATTCTGTGGAAATATATGTGTGTGTGTCTCTCTCTGTCAAAATGAAACCGCATTACGTACGTTGTAATTTAATCGATCCTCATTTCAAAAAAATGCTCGAAAGAGGGTTTGAGCAGCATATTGGTGTATGAGAGCGATTAGAAGTCTAATCAGAGTCCAGATAAATAAATTGAGAGAGAATCTGACAACTTTTTCAAGCTCTCATCTCAAGAGGACTCCAAACTCAGAACTCACCAACATGCTTCATTTTGATTGAAACTCACTGTCGTGATATTTTATTTATACAAGGCTCAGATTTCATTAGATTTGTTCTCTCCGAGGTTTGGCAAAAACTTCAAGCAAATCCAGGTTATCCCAGAAACAACTCAATTCGAATTATTTTCTCAAGTCTCGAGGTGGGATAGGATTAGTAATAACTCTCAACGATGATTAGAAGCAAAATTTATTTTGGAGTTCCTCAAGCATAAGAAAACAGATATTGAAATAATAACTTTTTTCAATCAAAAATTTTACAAAATCAGAATTCTCTTCGAGTGAGCATAATTCTAATTTTTCTTCTCATCGGTGGGCCCTTTCTGCTGAATCAATTGCTCTTTAATATGCTTATATTTCCCATAATATTCAGCAAATTTTAGCTTTAACTTCGCTTCACCACCATACTCCTTCTTCTCTTCAGGCGTCAAATAAGGGAACTTATCAGTAATAAAAGGCTGTGCCCATAGGTTATCTCCATGTAAAATCTCTAGCAGCGAATATTTCTCGAGAAGAGTGTCAACAGTATCTTCTTTATTTCTCTCCGGGATTTTCAACAAATCTTCAAACTTCGAAACTGGGAGCTTTTCTTCATGCAAGAGATCAAACAACGGTCCCACTTGATGCACACCGACTATCATATTTACATCTTTATTCTGCTCCGCCAACTCTTTCAAAAGGAGTGTTTGATATAAATATCCTGGCATTTGAAAGATCTCAGGGAAGAAATAATCTGCTGCTGTATAGAGAGAGATCTCAGGATTCGAAGTATCGAATTCCGCTGAATGCGACATTTTCGCTGTCACGCAAATTCTAACAAAAGCCTCTTTCAGTTGGTCAAGGTTAGCTTTATTCAAGCAGCTTATCCTGTTATAAATCCTTGGGACTCCGCCCAAATAAGTATTTACTTCTGATACTAATAAACTGAACAAGAGAGAGTCGAAATCATATAATCTCAACTGTCCTTCTTGTTCAGATAAAACTGTCAGAATGATTTGGAAGATCGTTTGAAGCCTTTGTTTTTCTCTGGTCTTTTGGGCCGGATCTTTAATCTCGTTTGTCATGTCTTCAATTTGGGCCTGAATGGTTTGTTCTAGTGGCTTTTGGTTAAGTGCGGCATCGCTTGCTATTGAGTCGATCAAAACTTTGTCTAGAAGCAATTCTTCAACGGAGTAAGGGTAGACGGGATCCCAAACCTAATGGCTGTTCAAGCAAATGAGTCCACGATAAAATTCACCTGCGGTTCGGCGTTTGATGCCAGTTTGCGAGCAGCAGTGCGGATTACCTGCAAGAGATTCGTTGGATCTATTTGAATCGCATTGGCTGCAGTGGGTTTCTCGAGTAATGAGGAGATGAGCTGTTCTGGACCATCATCGTTCCCCATTCCTTGATGAGGGATACCATATAGCGTAATGGTCGACTCCTTGCTCCCTATTTATTCATTGATGATGATGATTCCACCGAATCCTGAGGAAAGTTATACCTTTTTGATAAACGAATTTTTTTTGAAGCACCTCCGTGGCTTGGTTCGCTATTTCGTTATTTTTGTTAAAGTAGGCTTCGTCGAACTTAGTTGAGAAACTATATTTGGACAGGTAGTTCAGTGAGAAGGTCTTTTGTCTAGGATTGCAAAGAATTTTTTTCAGCATTAATTAGCTCGAAGGTCAATCTTTTATCAAATATCTTTTATATAAATCAAATCAAACAAATAATTATCAACCTTCCTTGGAAAAGTCCTTTAGAAATTCAAAAACTATAGATCAAGAGTGCTATTATTGAGCTTTTCCACAATAAAGCTTCGAGAAAGAAGAGCTCAGGTATGCTATATCGCCTGTGGTAGGAATTATTGTTTGGATGCAGTATTAATTGGTTCAAAATGGAATGATCTCAGTCGTTTTTTTTTTGTTTTTTTAAACAATTTGGTCAGATTCTTTCAATAACAGATACTCTTTAGTTATAAAACTTCTTACATTGTTAACGAGAAAAACAGGGAGAAATTGTAGAGGAAATACAGCGAATTTCTAAATAAAGTATGAATTTTGATAATATTCCCAATTTTTTCTGTCTTTTCTCGTCGTCATCTAACATTTGATACTTTCATTTGATAGTGAATCTCTTTGATATCCACAGTCGTCAAAATTAATCCTCTGTAAAGGTATTATGAATTTTCTCTTTTTTTTAACATTTTTTAAGGATTAGGCAAAAAAAGTCTGAGAAGTTGGTAGTTCTTGTCAACAGCATTTATACGGTTAAGAATCCAAAGAGTGGATTCGGCTACTTGCTTGTGCAAGCATAGTACTTAGAAGAAAGACTCCAGCGGAGTACTCTCAAGGAAGTCTCTCATGAAATGAGATTCTGACACTTCTCTCTGCAGTCCGAAAGAAAACTTCCGGTCTCTGCTATATCCTCCATCACTTTCCAGTGAAATTTTTCTTGTTCTGGTTTCGCGGAGTTTCTCGAGGTCATAATCAATCATGTCATTAGCTTCTTGGAAACTTTTGAGGCCAAAGTTATCAAGCGCAATTTCTATGTTCATGCCGATCTGGTTGGTGTCATTAGTATCTGCGCTTTGTGCTTTTTCAATTGGGTTAACTGAGGAATCTTGGACACAAAATTCAGAGAAGTTTGTAGCAGTATTGTGCTCCCATGACAAAGGAAGTTCTTGAGGGAGGCATCCTTGCTCAAGGAAGCCATAGATTGGCTTGTATTCGTCGAAGGTTTCAACAGTCTGCTTCTCAGGTTGAGAAATAATGAGACCTCCATGTTGGTGATTCGAATCAAAAAGATCGAAGTAATCTTCTGTTTTGGACGCTACGTTGGCGCTTGTGTTTACAGTGACTGGCACAGCAGTCTGTAAGTCAGAAATCGTGAGAAATTGGAGGTTGAGAATCGATTTCAAAGGACTGTCTTCACTGCTGTTATTTGTTTGATCCAAGACTTTTGCGAGGCTTTTGTTGTAATGCATCATGAATTCTTCCTCAAGCTTGAGATTTTTCACAGAAGAAGTAGAAGTGGTGCTATTATTCGAAGTCTCAGCCATTGTGTTTGGAGTGAGTTGGATTCTAGCTGCTTTCTCCTTCTTAACTTTTTTAATTGTAGGAGAAATATCAGAGTAGTGGTCTTCCGAGTCGCACGAATCATCCCAGTTTGTCTGAATTTCCTTTGGCATTCCAGCGCGATTTTTTCTGGGACTCATAGACTTGCTCTCCTTTTCATAAGCAGCCTTGGCGTCCTTCTTTTCGTGGCTTTTCATGTGTTTGTTCAAGCTGCTTTGGTAGAAGTATGTCTTCTGGCATCTTTGACATTGAAATTTCGTTCTTTCCTCCTATTTCAAAATTAAAATTATGAAACTGAAAGTCAAAGCTGCTTTTACGGTGTTCTCATGGATCTGTTGATGTTGCTTGAGGTTCGAGATCGTAGAGAACGCTTTATCACACTGATCACATTGATATGGTTTTTCGCCTGTGTGAAGTTTTTCGTGTCTTTTCAAGTTAGAAACCTAATAATTCTCTCATTCACTTCACTAATAAAGTTAATCATTACCTGAGTGAAAGTGTGGCCGCAGATCTGGCATGCGTATGGTTTCTCGCCTCGATGCATTCTCTCGTGTTTCTGAAGAGCAGAGAGATGTGTGAACGATTTGCCGCAGTCTGCGTACTCACTTGAAAGAGATTAGGAATAAGGTTTAAAGCGTGTTTGATGTTACCAGACAAGAGGACGGGAGGTGGTGGTAGAATTATCTTCAAATGTATCGCTTCGGAGGCTGTCCTGGGCCTCAATTCTCAGTCCATCTGATTGAGTAGGAGAGACGCTCAAGACGAACTGAGTAAAGTCTGAAGCTTCAATGTTAAAGGCGGGATCTTGTGAAACGAAGTCCATGGAATTTGTGAAAATTTCTGATTTCTTTTTAGTGGGAAAATAGATTATAAATGTTCTGTTTCAAAAGAACATTTGATTTTAAGTGGAACGCTTCTGCGAAGCGTTACCGGGGTTAATCAAATAATTATTACTGGTTTTCTGATTTGATAAACACCATTATTTTAAATATTTCAGAAGAAATTTGAACTGAAATTAATACAGAAGAATTGGAGGAGTTTATTGACCTTTTCGAAATGGCTTAGCGAAATCTAGGTTGTATTTTATATCTAATCATTGCGAGGAGGGATAGAAAAATCAAAATTGAGTTATCAATTTTGTTTTCGAGCAGCAGTTTCGATCCGCTTCGTGATTCGTAAAATATGTGAGGGCTACTGGTCCGAGTCGGGTACTTAGTAATTATGTTTGTGAGAGAAAGAGAGAGATCTTATAAAGCTTTTTATTGGTAGTTGTTCGAACGAACGACGTCATTCGATTGGCATCTAATGCAACAGTTCACCTATTCAATTCTGGTGACACCAACAAAAGTTTTTAGCACGCTTTTAGTGCTGGCGAAGCCTCCTATTCCATTTGCCTCAAGCTCTCTTGGTCCATAGGTGAAGAATTTGACCGAAAAGACCAATCATCGCAGAAATTTTGAGAGAGCTAGGATGATATGTGGATACTAGCAAGTTATATTAATACTAGCAATTTTGTGAAGGAGAATGATATGAACGCTTAATAACACTGAATCAGACCACATATATAATGATGATTCCTAAGTTTCCAAATGAACAAATTATCATGTTGAATTAAATTTTTTGCAATTTAATGCATAGTATATTTAAGGCTTCAGGGGGAATCATCACATTCGAGGATCTCAAGATGAAATGGATAGCGTGTATTTGACTCTTATTAGTTAAATTTGTGGGCATCTCAATATAAGTACAGAATGACAGTAAAAGCCTTTTTCTAAAGCTTTCTTGTTTTCTGATAACATTCGATTTGCAAAATGGCTTCTGAAGTATAATCAGAGATAAAATTATGCGTCAAGGCTAGTATGGTGTCCCTTGAGCCTTTGTAATTTACATGCTAAGAAGATAGAACTGTTCTTTGATAATTCGAATGCTATTTGATATTAATCGATTTAAAAATTTTTGAATTCGAAAAACATGTTCGAAAATTTAACAAATACCAATAGATAGAATCTGTAAACGCCTAGCGTATCTTCTGCAGTTACCAAACCAAAATACAAATGTAAGTAGGTGAGCGATGTACCTTTAGCTATCCTGTTAATTAGTCCTGGCTGCAAAGTAGGCGATAAGTTCCGATTGAAATGAAGTTCATGCATTGCATGAAAATTTATTCAATGTGAGAATGGTAAGCTCACCAATAAAGAGCACATGAGACCTTATAGTTGATTGAGAAATTATCGCCTCTAATATGAAATTTTCTTCTAACAATTTCTAAAGGAAAAGTAGCTAATTTCGATTCAATATAAGGTGCTTTAAAACCGGAAATTTCAGGAAAAATTGACTTGGATATTATGACGCTTCGCAGATCTGCGCTTCCCTACTATTTTGAACGAAGATAGTTGATGCTATCGACTACCTTGTAGAAAGCTCGCTTGTTATTGAGATCCATTCATTTTTGAGCAGTGTGAGTGATTACTTAATTGTTCTCAAAATCATTGATTAACATGTGAGCATTGCTCTATCAACCGTCAACTCCTTGAATTGAAAGTAGAGAACCTGAATTGTAATATCCACATAGCAAAAAATAAAACTTATACAGAAGAGGAATCGAAAGAGAAATTGAATGGAAATTTGAAAATGTAAATTATAATGGAGAAGCTACAATAAACTTTTGAGAAATTGATACTGAATATTTTGAATATGATAGTCTAATTTTCATTTTGCTATTATAAAAAATTATTTCAATAAATTCAGTCAAAATCTATCCATACAACCCATGGATGACAAGCATGGACATTTCTCACCTGTCAGAGTGTTACTTCAACAATAATCACATTTTTGTGGATCAAAGATATTCAACAGAAAATTTGATTCATTAAGTGATTTCTCAAATAGGTCATTCATAAAGATTTTTATAATTTATTTTTTAAGATTCAAAAAATTTTTTGTATTGGTAAACTTTGGTGTTTCTATGGAGAAATGTAACCCATTATCGGATCAAATCAATTGCCAAAATTCAAATTCAAAACAAGTATTGAAGTCTTTTACACATAGGTATTGGTCGGTGATCTTATTATGTATTGCATTTGAGAAAAAAATGTAATATTTTTCTGAACTGAAGAGTTGCTGAGTATTATGGTAGAGTATGGAAAAAAACTCCTGATTTCAATGAGCGAAGTTAACAAATTCATTATCACTAGTTTGGTCGTAAGGGGAATAATCAATATAGTAAGTGTACATTCTATTCTATTCATTAGATTGCGTCATGAAAAAACGAATTAAAGCAGAGTAATTGAAAAATGAAATACAATTAAGTCCACAACATATAGATATTGAACTTAACAAAGTTTTGGAATACTATAAAAAAAAAACTCTAATATCAAAAGATTTAGTTATCTGCTCTACTACAGTTGCTTAATGCAACAACACAATTAAACATATTTGAAGAGTAGTATTACTTACGAATATAATTTTGTATGGCTGATGCTAGTATCTGGTATTTGATTAAACAAGAATTATGAAATTATTCGCAATCCAGTGCTACAACACTAAAAATAATTACATTGACAGACTAATTAATAGTACTAATTCTTATCTAATAATTTTTGGCGATACAATGAAGGGGTCTGTGCCTATTAGATATCGAAAACAATCGTGTAGTAGAGTGAAAATGAACCATCTGTACACAATAAGGTTTTTTTTAATTAACGAAAGCTATTAAGCCCTGGTAGATTAGTCAAAGGACAAACCCAGAAACCAGTTTTTTGTCCTGCAAATTAGCTGATACGCAAATCTAAAGTTAAGCTTTTAACAAGTCAAATTATCGGATGTAAGGAAACTGGTGAGTGTTTCAGGCTTGGCTTAATTATTGAATTGGATCACGTGTCATCTTGGATTATAATATTCTTACAAGGCGTCATTACGATTAAATATTCGAATGCTGTGAATTCGGACGTTAATAAAAATGCTGAGGCAATTTAAACCTTCTCGATTTGAGAGAATTCGAGTGAGAGTACATCAAATTTATTCATTAAGAAGAGGCAAGTTTTGCTTTTCTTTTTTCCTGACTGCTTTTAGATGCAAAATAGAGTTTCTATTGTATTATCTGTGTTTCCAGAATGTCATTCCTCTTACATCGTGATTTCTTAGTTAGGTACACCCTTATCAAGCAATTATTGAGAGGAGAAGAGCCATATAATCGAGAAAGCAAATAATTCGCCAGAGTTTTATTTGGACATTATTCGGGCAACAAATAGAAATCAAAATTCATTGCCTGCGTTCTTCTACAATTAAGCACACACTACTCTCGAAGCAATACCTCACCCACAATTCATTTTTTAAAATTGTATTAGTTATGAACATCCAGTAATCTTCATCCAGAATTTCTTACTCTTTTTTTTTTTACCAGAGCTATGGTCTTTGGCAATGGGATTAGAGAGGTTTCAGCAGCAGAACTCCCTCGGATGAGAATTCGATTTAATTTATCTGGTCCTTCTTTTTTTTTGGCAGCCTCTGTTTGAGGCGGCTGCCAATGAATTAACTCTAATAGTTTGCCTTTTTGGGTCAATTTGGAATTTTAGAATAACTTTATTGAACTCTCGACGCGAAAGACCTGCAAAGAAAACAAAAGGGAATAGGTATGAATGACAGCATTTCAGATCTTTTTTCTTTATGAGGTATAATTGCACAGACGCTCTCTATTTTTTTTCTCAATAAATCTATCGCACATAAGACTGACACATTGAGACAGCTTGCTTATAAACAGTTGTACAGCCAACTGAATAAAGCGAGGGTCTAACTAAGGAAATGCGAAAAAGCGGAATAATTTTCTCATAACTTCAATAAATCTCCAAGAAGATAGCAATACAAAACTGTAGCCTTGATGGCCATACCATGGTGACCTTCTGGAATATTTTCATTGCCTATTCAACATCTCTCAGCGTGATTCACAAGGAATTCCAAATTATGACTTCCAGATCCTTGATCATCAATAACCTTTTCTAGTGGAATTTGCTCAGTTGGTTCTATCAAGACCTCAGAACGCAAGCACATAAATCACGACTCCTAAAGTCTTGCGCACAAGGCAGAGAGCTTCAATTCTAATCAGATATAAACACTCTCAAAACTGAAAATCATCTGCAACAACATCATATAAACAATTCATTTCACTTCTCGCTCAAAGTTATAAGAACAACTTGCTACAGGGTCCGGAACTTACGCCATGGAAAATTACTAAATAGGTTCTCTGGCTGCTGTAGAAATATTTTACGACAAGCGCCTTCTTCTAATCAATTATAAACAAACCTGAAATCAGATTCGGATTTTATAAACCGTGATGACCACTTGTTCTAAAGAACAAAAAAATTCTTAGAGCCAAATTGAATCGAATTTTCAAACTCCTTATTCTCGTAAAACGTTTTGCTGACGCAATATAATAAAATACGCTTCATTAAATAAAGAAGAAAATCACATTTCCAAGCCCTCTCATTGAAAATCAACCGCAATGAATTCAGATTCTATGTTCCTGGACTTCATTGAATTTCATGAGGACATCTCCCCTCGTGATGACGATTTTACTTCAAGTATTTTCAAAGACATTGAGATCCAAAGGTCTATTGACAAGCTCTTAGCACCCTCGAAAAAGATCCGAAAAAGCATAAGCAAACGTGTAATATCAAGGACTAATGCGGAAAAGATGGCTCCTTTCTTCCAAAAATGGAAAGAGATAAAAAAAAGAAACAAACCTCTGAAGATGCAGATAAAGCACTGGTTTTCAAGTTTTAATGCTAAGCTCAACAAGACCTACATCTATAAGCAAATTTCCGAATCTGTGAGGATTCATTTTCGACTTGCAGTTAGAGAAAACGGATATTCATTCGAAAATTTGAAGGATGCGGATTGGGAGTCGATTTTTCTAAATTTAACGCAGTATTTAACAAACGAGATGGAAAAAGTCAGAGAGGCGCTTCTGAAAGGGAGGCAGAGCCAAGTGTACCCTGTGTGGATTGAAGAAAAAAATGTATTCAAAATTGAACAATTGCCTGGATTGGAACCTTTAAAATAGGTTATTTGAGTTCGAATAAGCTTCAATTAGCTGATGATGTGGGTAGACGTTCATTCATAATATTTTGCTTTTTGAATGAATTTTTGTCTTTACCTGGTAGTTGAACTCTCAATAATATGTATAATCATCAATCTCATGAAAATCCTATGAAATTGAGTCACTTGAACGAAAGAACCTGATTGACCATCCTTCTACGTGAAGTGGTTCTATTATAAATATTAGCAATTGGGCTAATCCACAATAATTTTAGCACTGTACTAAATTCTTTATGATTACAGATCTTCAAAATGAAGAACGGTTTATTTATTCTGCTTGCTGTTGTTGGGCTCAATGCAAGGTATTAGAGTTTTGTTGGCAGATTTTATTCTCTGCATTTTAATTTGGAAAAAATGATGAATTTTGGTTCCTTAAGAAATCAGTTTCTTTGAAGAAAAACTGTACAATATGAAAACAAGAACTTATCAACATTTAATCCAGAACTATTATGAGCAATAAATAATAAGCAGATACCTAATCAAAAAAATTTTCACCCTCTTTACTCTAAATGAGTGGATAACTTTCCGACAGTAAATTGATTCAGGTTTTCAATCCACACAGGGTAGACCTGACACTTCTTGCCTCTGAGGATCTCCTCCTTCATTTTTTCCACTTCATCCGTTAGGTATTCTGCCAAATTGATAAATAAGTTCTGCCATTCTGAGTCCTCATCAATTCTATCGAATGCAAATTCATTTTGAACAACAAGACGAAAATGAACGCGGAACTTATCAAAAACATCTTTGTATATATAAGTTTTGTTCAGGCGCAAGTTGAAGCTAGAAAACCAATATTTTAGTTCTCGCTTCAGTATCGCGTCTTTTTTCCTTAATTCTCTCCATTTTTCAAAAAAAGGGAGGAGGTTTTTTGCGTTTTCCTTATGAATTGGTTTTTTCTGCTTTTTTACTGCACTTATCTCATGGGAGAGAAAATTCTGAAACTTTCTCTTTGAAATCTTCTTGGATGGACTTAGTAGGTTGGCTACTGAATCGAATATTGAGTCGAAATCTGGTTGATCGCTTACCTGCCTACATTCTTCAGATTCAATTTGCTCATCGCTATAATCGATATAATTGAGTAATTCTGGTCCAGATTCTATTGTGATTCGGTTTCCATACGCTGGAGTATCAAATATCCCTGCAAAATCGATTGGTTCCCCTGTCAGTTCAAATAACGCATTATCTTCTAAAGGCAGCATTTTTCTTTGTCAAAATTAATAACTTAAGTATTATTCAACTATTAAGCTTACAATTCCTCTCCTTATAAATTGAATGGAAGTTCTTTTTCGTATTGGCGAAAAAATTGATATTTTCGGTTTATTTTAAGAAGAAATTAACGGCGAAGTATTATTTAGAAATTTATAAGCCTGAAAAAGCTTCTGAACTCATTGAAGACAACCTGTAATGGACTTTTCCAATTCAAACATGTCACGCAAAGCAATTTCCTTCAAAAAATATATTGTTTAGAAACGGTGGCCTCTGAGGAAGAAATTGAGCATTTTCTCAGAAAAAGCGGAAGCGAATCACTCACTTATTAATGAGTTCCAAGATTTAAATAAAAGGATATGAGTTTTGAAGCCGCTGGTCATAAAATATTCCGTAATACCTTTTCGAGCATCATATTAGTCAGACGATAGCAGAACTTCTTCTGCAGCACGTAAACAATGACGCGTTATCCGGATGTTACCAGAATTGTCACCTCACTCATTGCTAAATAAATATATCAGTCTTGTGATGGATTAAGAAATTGGAAAATTTGTTTAAATATTGGCTTATCAGAAAGAAAATTAGGGAAAAAAGAGACGCAAATTGAGATGATGAGAAAATTCAGCGAACAGGCACTCCAGTACGGATTGAATAGAGAAACTTCTATAATCGATGATTCCAGTATTTTCATAATAAAACAACTTGTAAAGCACAGTTCTTACGATGATTTTTATCGTTACTTTATGTGCTGCTAGGATTGGCTTTTGAACCTGTCAGAGTGAGCTTCGCGCTCCTATTTTCTCGAATTCTCAATCGAATTGATCACCTTCAGACGCAAACTGTCAGGATTCTTCGTAGAAATGACGTCACGAATCAAAAACTGCGGTATTCTAACATATTTTTCAGAAACCCTCTGACGATGGCAAACTGCCAAAGTTTAGTGTAGAAAGTAATGAGCCGAAAGGACTCATTCGTTTCAAAGTATAATTTAACTACGTTTATGAAGAAACATCAGCAAGAGGAAAATTCCAAGAATTATTAAGACAAGAGTTGAACATTCACTTATTTTTTTCTACCGAACTAAACTATTTTCAATCCACTAATCACGAAATACTTAGCATTATCCGGTTGCGCCTCTCAATTGCGATTTATTTTTTTTTTACTTCTGTATATTTTCTTACAAACCTTCCATTGCAAATATTGAAGAACCTGAAGCTTCTCGTACTCCTCAATTGGTAACCAGACATCGAAATGACTCAATTTTAACCAAGAAATTTTGAACTAAGGGGTTGACGTCTATGTTTTCCTTTGCTCAGAGAGATAGCAAAACGCATAATCTCGTGTTTATTTGAGTAGAAATAGTTTAGTTAACTACCAAACCCCCAGATCCAATTGAATTTTTTCGACAAAATTTTTATAAGATTTGATTGGTTTAATAAATTATTCCTAATTTGCCGGCGCTACTTGAAAAATTTGGAGTGGAATTAGAAATTGATAATAATTTATAATCATGAACCAAGAGCACCAATCCTCGAGCGTCTCAGAAAAAGTGTTTGTTGACATCGCTACTTCGCAGTTTTGCATACCCATCACAAGGAGCAGAAATCCTGAAGAAATCAAGTTTTTGTTAGGAACGTCGGTCCAGCAAACGTTTATTCCATTTGACCCCACGAAAAGCCCATGCCTTATTGAAGAGAACCATTTTTGTAAGTGTTTTAATCGTTAGTATGACTCTAACCGAGGTGCTTAGCCATTTTAACATACAAAGATGGGATTCTTTCATTCTATTGGCCACATAGGGAAAAACCTCAAAATATTAGTGTTCACAGTGAGGCGGGTCCTCGGACAGTTCTCGATAGTGAGAAAGAAAGCATTCAAGACAATTTATTGGGTAAAGAGAGGCCATCGAAGACAATCAAGAGAAAAACTAGAGAGAAGAAGATTGAATGTCAGGGGAGCTTTAGATGCTCCTATTCTCATTGTCAAAAAGCGTATAGGTACCATTAATTACTCTCAAACGATGAGTCAACTGTTTCTTAAAGTTGTAGGAGCGCTCTGAAACGTCATGTTGCGATGAAGCATAAATAAATAGCATTTGCATTAGGAGTGCTGTGTTTTCATGGAAAATTCTTTGAAAATGATATTTAAAATTTCTTCGATCGTTGTAAATTTTAGTTTTGTTTGAGTGCAGATGATGTTGGCAAAATTTGTTTATTAATTCTGATGAAAAATGAACCAATTGAAGTATTTTTAACCAAATCAGGTGAGACTGAGGAGAAGAAGTCAGGGCCCGCAGTTCTTCAGAGAGACCAGAGTTTGATCAACTTTAATCAAAGTAGTTTATATCTCAACAAGTCATCAACTGACCCCGAAAATGTAGAAAATTACTTCATTTTTGGGTCTTGTCTCCTAGTCTTCTTATTTTTTCTAAGTTTATCAGCAAAGACTTGCTGCTACAGCTGAGATAAAGTAAAACAGCATAATTTTTACTCTTAGTATTAACATCTTAAGAAATCTCACTAGATATTTAAACTCTTCTTCATATTTTCTCAAGTAACAATGAGCAATTGATTCAAATATGGTTAAATATCCGATCACTTGTTTCCAGACTGTCTCAATATAAAATTTCACATAGTAGCTCTTGGTATTTCTATAAAGAACTCTGAATTAATTCAAAAATTGCAAGAGAAAAAGATTATTTTAAAAAGAAAGAGAACGAAAAATGAGCAAGCGCTATCCTCATGTCTATCTAGATCTATCTATCGGTACAAAACCTGCTGGAAGAGTCATTTTCGAGCTTTTCACTGATCTGACTCCAAAGACTGCTGAAAACTTCCGCGGTTTATGTACAGGAGAATACGGCAATGTCGGAATGGGCACCAAAACTAAAAAACTTCATTACCTCAATTGCACCTTTCATAGAATTATCGATGGGTTTGTGATTCAAGGCGGCGATATTATCAACGGTGACGGTACAGGCGGAGCTTCAATCTACGGACCTACCTTCGCTGATGAAAACTTCACCAGAAAACATGCCTGCGCAGGTTTATTGTCCATGGCAAACAGAGGCAGAAACACCAACTCAAGTCAATTCTTCGTGACCTTGAAGCCTTGCCCTCACCTTGACGGCAAGCACGTTGTATTTGGACAAGTTATCGAGGGGATGGAAACGATCAGAAAAGTTTCCAAAGTAGCCGTCGACATGAACGACCGCCCAAAGATTCCTGTTGTTATCGTTGATTGTGGCGAAGTTAACGATTTCAGAAATTTCTTGCGGTATGATCCCTTCCAAAAAGCATTAAACGAAACCAAACAGATCAAAGGCGACGAGGCTTCAAAGGAGAAAGAGATAGAAACCACGAAACTAAAACCACAAGCCTCAGAAGAACAGCATGAGGAAGAGGAGGAAGACGCACTTGAGAATACTAGCGGGCTGCCTATTTCTGCGAAACTGAAGCCAGAACAGCTCGATAGAGTGATGCAATTGAGAATGAAAATTAATGAAGCGAGGAATCTCAACAATAAGGCCGTTATTGATGAAGAAAAGCGAATGAGTGACCCGAACTATGAACAGAGACTGAAAAAGGAAGAATGGGACCAAAAGAAGAAGGAACGCGAGGAAGAGTTCAAATTGAAGGGAATTGACCCGGATAAATGGTATATGAACGAAACGGCGGCTCATATGGAAGAACGAGAGAGCAAGAAGAAGAAAAAGCACGAGACTTTCGGTTGGGAAGTGTTCAATGACGAGTCACTGTATAGAGCCTATAAGAAGAGACTAAAGAACGTACCTCATTATAAAGACCTCTATGAGCAACAAAAAGCTAATCCTGATGCAGAATTTGAACCAAATGAGGAAAGACTGCAGAATTTGGTTGATGATATGGAGAAGCAAGCGGAAAAACGCAAGAAATTCAGCAGAAGAAGGACTTTCAACGAGGATGATGATATTAATTACATCAATGATAGAAATAAGGTCTTCAACAGGAAACTCGAAAGAAGCTTTGGTGCATATGCGGCTGGCATTAAGCTTAATCTTGAAAGAGGTACAGCTGAGTAAATTTGAAGGGTCTATGGCTTATTAGGTTGAAAGAAGATGAGAGGGACAATTCATTGAATGATTTCTTTGTTCATGTGAATTTTTTTGGTTGCTTTCAGTTGATTTTGATTCATATTGACAAAAAAAAAGAAACATTATTACTTGGAGCGTTATCACACATATATGTGTTCATATATAGGACAATTAAAACATGAATGAAGCACACACAATGATATGACGCTATAGCTAACTCAAAGTAAATGAGTATAATTATATAAGAGCAATGTATTATGAGAATTTAATCTTTAGAAATTTCTAAGTGAAGTTGAATTCGTCGACTTCGCGTTCTAATTTGGAGTTGTGATTACCGATATTTTTTTGGTGAGGTTTGGATTATCGGTTCTTTTCCAATAATTTCTTTCTCGATGGCAAAATTGTCGACGTCAAAAGCCAGCATGATCGTCGGTGACTTTATAGTATGCAAGGAATAAATTCTCTTTAGCCTGCCTTTAGGAGAGCAGCCTTGGTGTTAAAGGAAAGGTAAGAGGATGAATGAAAACGAGGAGTTGAATACCTTCGCTCAATTCAAGTTCATGTGATGGAAGAGTGTATTTTCGATTGGGAGATCTTTTGTATTTCTGGTTATAGGCATCATAAAGAGCTTCGTGAGAAAATTCAAGAGACATTGTGGTAAGCAAAATATTTTTGCTTCCTTATCTAGCGAAATTAGCAAAATCGAGAGATTGAGACCAGAATAATTCAAATAATTTTGAATCCAGTGATTATATTCAGAATATCGGCTTATTCAGTCGAATTTTGTGATTCTAATAAGAATGTGCAAATGAGAGATCAGTTCCTTGAAGCAGCGGGATATTTCCAAATCAGTTACTATTGACAAGAGTGTCAAAGACTGAAGAAGCATATAAAATTTTTGTGAAGAATGCCTGTGAAAATATAAACAGAATTCGTCCCCTCTCAAGAATTTGGCTCATTCTTATCGAAAACGGCCGAAATTCCCTCCTGGTGTGATCTGGTGTGATGATTATTAATATCATCAAAGAAGAAATTGCGTTTTAATTTCTCTATCTCAGCACGTTCTCTGAGAAGATTAGGGTCAACCTAAATCAAAATAAGGCAACAATTTCACAGCCAAA
>ENA-UOTX01000717-UOTX01000717.1-compost-metagenome-genome-assembly--contig:-NODE-717-length-32249-cov-12.017531_pt1 | contig 32249 bp, 17 predicted proteins | sample MGYA00238143_ERZ746982 | MGnify/ENA primary metagenome ERZ746982 (study PRJEB28758, sample SAMN06268862) | compost metagenome | isolation source: single cell | place: USA: California, Emeryville, Joint... | reverse complement strand
TTCAAAATCTTCTCTTGTAGCGTTTTTAGGTTCTTAGGATTAAACAGTGTGGCTTCCATATTTGAGATATTCATTTGTCTGGCATCTTGACCTTCAGCACCGAGTAGTTGAAAAAAGTTCGTTGAACATTTCATAATCTTCCCAAGATATTCGGGATTGAGACTAAACACCACCACTGAATAGTCGGAAACACTACCCAGTTGATTTGCGAAGAACTCAATACTCATGTCCCAACCAAGAAGTTCAAAATCTGCAACATTGCCATCCATCTTTTGCTGCCGATATAGAGTGTAAAATCCTGCAGCATGAAAAATGTCTATTCGATTCTTGATTTGGAAGAATCGTCCTTCTGCCTTTTCTTCAACAATCTCAGAAAGAAAGAACTCATAGAGTAGAAGCGTTTGCTGGTGATATTCGTTGATCTCGATTAAGCTATTGAGTTCTTTGATGATAGCAACTCGATCATTGAGAAGCTTGTTTCCCTTTACTTTGATCTCTCTTGTGATAACTATAGGCTGTTGAAGCAGTTCATAAAAAGAAAATGCATTTGAAATATAGTCTTCAATTGATGTCTGAACTTTTTTGCTTCCGTCAAGAAAGGAGAAGAGCTGTTCAGCAGATATGGTCTTTTGAGTTCCACTTCCAGCTATTCGTTTCTGAAGATCTCTTTCTACAAGCTCTATCCAAGCTGCTGTTCGAGATGACGTGGAAGATCCCAAGACCTGCTGCAACTGTGATAGGATGATAAATGCTTTTCCAAAATTTCCAGTGATATCTTTGTGGAATGCTATGTATGAGAAATAGCAACCGATGTTCGTGGTCCCGGTGCCCTTCCTCTCGCGTGAGAGAAGTGAGGAATAGGTATTATTTATAAATTCATAGAATTGAGTTTTAAGGGCATTCTTCATGCCATATTCAATCAAATTCGTCTCTTGATTAATTCGCAGCAAATTGTCTTGAACTTGGGTGAGATAGGTCGGGTCTTCAATTTTCTTACTTTGAAGTATCGTCTTGATTACATCATAGATTTCTGGTCCATGTTCTTTGAGATTCGTAAATTTAGACCAAACCTGTCTCAGCGCGAAATCCAGTTGAGTCACTTCGAACACGCTTAGCCTTTGAATATTGTCAGAAAGAAATCTAACAGCCCTTTGAATAATATAATTCATCCTTTCTTTCTCCATATTGAGAAGCAGTCTTGCAACTAGTGGAGCTAATAATAAAACTCCAAGGCTTCTCTGAGAATACTCTCCAGTAAGGAGAGTGTCTGGATTCGACCATAAGGTGAGGAGCAAAATCGCATAAAGAGTTAGCTGCGTGATGATTAGCCAAAGAGAGAAGCGATTCAGTTTAATATTCGAGTGACTTCCGAGAACCGTTAAAATAAACAGTTCAACGAGAAGATATACTCCGGCAACTACGAATACACCCACAGGTGACTCAAGGTATGCAAGAGCTGAAATTAATGGTAAGAGTATTCCTGTTAGAATTTTTGAAGTGTAGCTTCTGAGCTCCGTAATTGATTCGGTATCATAAAAAACTGAAATATGTGTGTAGATACGCCAATAATATTGTAGCACACTCATGGCAACTAGAACAATTCCCAGGCCTAAGAGAGTTTTCTGTGTTTGCGAGTTCGCTGATTGGGTATACGGAATAAATTTTTCAGCGGGCTGAAAGACAACCTCCATTCCGATCGCCAAGCTAAATAAGAAGATAGCTTCACTTTTCAAGGTATAATGCTCAAGTTTGCAGAGAGCATTTAGGCTCCAATCTTTTATCTTCTTGTATTTTGGAGTCATGAAAACAGAGAGCAGGGTCATCAGCATAAACCAGAGGTTCAACAGTAATAGGATAGCGAGTGGAAATTCGAGAGGAATCTCTATTGTCTTGCAAAAGTGAGGAAGGTTGAAAAGAGATACAACACTTCCAACATTTTTTGCGATCAGATCTCCACGACTTGTTAGATTCAGACACAGAAAACTCAGAATCTGGAGAGCATCCCAGCCTAAGAGGATTCTCGCTATCGAAGGCGGCGTAGGTGGGTGAGAACTCCTTAGTGTGTTGTAGTCTACCAAATATGCTTTCAGGTCTATCATTTAAAATAATTTATATGAATTTAAGATGTACTGAATCACTAAGTAGGCTGGGACCATCAGAGCATTTGAGTCCAATCAAAATAAATTGTGGCAATAAATCTGAAGAAGCTTTCTGGAATTAACTTGCAAGCTATTAATAATCAGATTGGTTCATAGTGGAAATAAATTTTATTTAAAGGATCAAAGTCTTTCCAAATAATTTCTAATTTTATTTTGGGCTATCATTCAAGTAGGTACCAGAGAGGGAGCTGCACCCCTGATTTATTATGTATTCCTCACTTTTCCCTTTCAAATTTAGTCGGTTGGCTTTTGTTGAAACTCCACTTAAATTTATATTTGAGAAAGAGCTCTTTCGATCTTTAAATTCATTCCAGAAGATTTCTAAAAATTCTTCTCTTTTCTTTGTACCCTCCAAAAAATTGAATTGGAGACGAGTCCCTAGCAAGTCCTTTTCGAATCACTGCATTCTTTGGCAACTAGCCCGAGCCCCTCTCTAAGTATCAAAATTATAAACATTTTGATGATCTCTCTGTTTAAACTGGCCCAGATTTTTTCCGGACATTCCTAGTTGAGTTCATATCTTAAAAATAACACTTCTTCATAACTCACATCAGCTGAATTTTCTCTCAACGCTTTCAAATTGTAGTGATACTCTAATGAAGAGATTAAGGAGTTATCTTAGAGCAAAGCCCATCCAGTATGCAATGTTCAAAGAATAGCCTGAGTCTGATGAATTTTTGGAAGCAGAAAAAGAAATTCTCCGAATTCTGATGAATTGTAACTTGTTCTGAGAAAATTTGTGCGTAAACTATTAAATTGCATTAACCTTACTGATATTTTTTAATTTTTTATTTCACCCTTAGACCAGGCAATCTCGTGAGTATTCCTGCCAACGTGGTAAAGGCATCCATAACTCCGCATACGTGTTCAATTTTGCGAATAAGCACCTTCTCGTCGGCTTTGGGAAAGTTACTTTTTGATCCACCTTGCCCAGATCTTAGTATTGTGAGCAGGGACTGGAGCCTATTGAGTTGAATGATACTGCAGTAAACGAATCGAATATACATTAACTCATGTCAACTAATTCTGCTTGTATTTCTACTTGGAAAAAAGAAATTCCGTGTTGAAGCATACATCTCAAATCCTGAAATCTTTGCTACTAGTTGTTGACTTTACATCATCGAATGCCAATTGAGCGCTGGTGACCTGCTTATATCTGTGTTTTGAACACGAGCGCGCTAAATATTCAATCTGCATTTCGATCTAGCATGCTAAAATTTGATTATAAAGCAACCTCATTGAATGTCAATTTCGAGGTCGAACAGGGATTGAATCTCGTTAATTTCTGCATTTTCATTGATTTGAGCAACTACATTTCAGATATGAAGGATAACCTCTACAAAAACAAAATTTTAGTTGTTCAGAAATGCTCGACAACCTTTGGGGCTTATTGATCTAGAAGCTGAACATTTTTTATTTGGCAAAGATAACTATCGAATTCAACACCATTTCTCATTAAATGCAAAAAGTTTGAACAGTCCAGCCAGTTTAGTCGCCCTATCAAGGTTTGGCTCACTGTGAGGTTTTTGCTGGGAGCTTGCAATGGTCATGGAAGCTCTGCTATAATAGAGCAAGTATATGCCAATTTCTTCATGATTCCAAGCTGGAACTTTGCTCAAATTTAAAATCTTTCAGCATATGAATAAAATAATAAAAGCCCTTTTTGCTGAATTTCTATAAAAAATCAAACTTATGTGTATTGTGGGGGTTCAATGCATTCAAATAACAATTATTTGGAAAATATGAACCCAAGCACCGCGGGTGAATGAGTGGTTTTCCATTTTATGCTGATAAGGCAGTCATTTAAATTATACTTTCTCTCAAAGAAAAATCTGATAGAAGAGAATCTCAACTCACGCAAATTTTTAATGAACTACGAAGGAATAGTCAAAAGTCTATGGCAACTTCTGTACAATCCTCTTTTGAGAATTTTTTTTTTTTGGAAGACTGAAAGAGCAAATTATTTTCTCAGACACCAATCGATCTTTTATGTTGGAGTTTATTTTTTCAACTTTTGGTCTTTGCAGCTCTTACCAACTCTCGTTCTTTCAGGATCCTCCATTTAAACTTTAAAAAATCGTTGAAATCCCTGTAAACACAACAGACATCCACCAGACGTGACGAAAGCTTAATGACTGGGAACCTCTGGACGACTCGTGAAACCATTCGTCCTCGAGTTATGTTATTTAGTCTTGATTCGGATATATTTAATGGCAAACTCTCTAAGAAAGATGAACGAAAGTTGTGCTGGTTCAACCTAAGAGATCCTCGAGTCATAAAAGCTGGGATTTCATCTATCGTAGAAACCTTCCACTGCCATATAAATGACACTTAGTGAGTTAGACGAGTGAATGAAATAAACAAGCTTACCTTCTAAATCTTTCTAGATCCATCACCAAATCAGCCTCACCCAAAACGTAATTAAGCATAGTTAGCGCTCTATTACATCCACCAGTTAGGCAAATGCCATCTGTTGTGAGCTTCTAGTTTTCAACACGACACTGAGATTTTCCTTAATGTGGTATGTGTAAATGTCACCAATCGAATCTAGAAGAATCTCTCTACCGTACCAATCTGCTTGAATGTAGAATAGATTGTCGCATTGCCGGCAGTTAAATGGGTAAAAAGCCTTGGAAATGCATCGATCATTTTCGAGGCCTTTTTCGTTCCACTTCGATTTGAAGACAATACTTGACAGGAGGAGCTCACCTTGTAAAAAAATCTATTTGATCTAGTGATTTAGAAAAAGTAAAAGTCAAACTATTTTGCAAGCTCAACCTCCGAGAAAAGAAGCATTTTCATTAAACGTAGGAGTGAGAGTCATCTACAAAATTTAATGAGGTTAATATACACCTAAGAAGAGCGAGGTAAAGGATGAAAGCTCTACCTGTGAAATATTTATAATTCCCATGCATTTCAAGCATGAATCATATGAATAACGATGCTCGCACAGAAAAATCATTACCATGTTTTAAACAAATTCCTAATGCCATTATTACGTTGAAGAACTTTAGTGGGTAATAGAAGAAAGACGCTCCTCGATAACATAAATCGTCTGCGGAGATATGCGATCGTCGGAATCCAAACCAAAATCAACAGTCCAATGTTATAGCCGAGACTTATACCTAGCATAACATTTGTTTGGGAAAGCAGTCTCTGAGCGTAATGTGCAATATCATTCTGTTCAGATTGAAGAAACTGTATTAAATAGAATTCCAATAGTATATTCATCGTCATGAACTCAGAAATATCTGATGTGAAATAAAACCCACTCACTGTTGCGAATGTGGGATTCGTTTTAAAATGTTCTAATTGCTGAGTCATTATGTCCATTACGTGATTTGCGGTTGCTATCAATCCGGTATCGGCAAGATTATTTAAATAAGTTCTGCACCTGCTAACCATAACAGGTCCCATTATGATCACATATCCACAAAAAGCATTGCTGGTGATATTGTGAAGGAATAATTTAGTGCTTTCGGACAACACATCACTAGATTTCATTCGCTGATACGAGTTCAGTAAATGATTACTCATCTCTTTATGAGCAGTTATCGATTCGTTAAGCAGTCCTTCGTATTCTTCAATAAGACTAGGAAGAGTCGCATTGATGTTTGGGTTTGAGACTTCATTAAACAATCTCATCAGGATCATTTGCGTTGTGAAGTAAGAAGGAAAACCATTAGACATTTTTTCCACGTCTGTAATTAATGGACGGACCCTCTCATTAGCCTTCTTGAAATTGATATTGATCACAATGTACGTCCCTGACAGAAGGATCGAGACGAATAAAACTAGGATTAAGACAAGGAGATTCGAGCCCTTCTGAGCGCCAGTTTTCTTTGCCAAGAGTATTCTTCTTTGGGTTTCAGTGCCTCCCAGTGATGTAGAAGAATTTTGATATTTTTTGACATTTTTGTTGAGATGTGACAAAATGTTTTCTTGAAAAATCTTTGATGCAGGGAGAACTTTTCCAAACATTTGCTCATAAGAAAATAGGATCTTTTTGAGATGAGGCTCCAGTTCTTTCACGGATACGCTGCAAAGTTTCGTGAATGCGAAAGTTTCCATCTTTTCATACTTCCAGTAGATGGGAAGGAATATAGCCATTAATAAAACACATACTACGATTCCAATCCCCATTATCGCATCAAGAGTGATCATGGAAGAGTCATAGAGACTATATATGCTTTTGAAATTCTCACTGGACACTTCTCCATACATATTGTAGTATGGCGGGATAAAAGTCCTTGTAAAATTTAGTAGAGCTTGATCCAGAGATCCTTTGTTGAAATTGTAGTTTTTGAGTTTATACGCGTAAGAAGCATAAACGTTGTTTGCTTCGTAGAAGCTCAGATTCCGATTTAATTGTGTGAAATCTGAAAACTGAGCAGATATGGATTTGCTCGCGATGTCTTTGTTAAGGAACTGTAGGTCAAAACTCAGGACGAATTGGTAGTATCTCGACAAGTAAATTGGATAGAAAGAAACTACGTATGAGGATGTCATGTAGAGCCAAACGGTTCGTAATGCAAGAGGAAAAAGCGGTGCAGAGGCTGCGATTTCGCCTGCAATCATGGCTCCCGAGGCTGCAGTCCTGATGAAACCAGGAAAAGCAGCTGATTGTGCAAACAAAGAAAACTTTTTGTATTGATTGGACAGGATGAGGTAAGTCACAATGATAGAAATCACCGTTGTGACAAAGATGATGGCTCCAAAGGCGTTCACAGCCTTCAACACTGCAGGCGTCTTCTTTTCAAGAATGAGCGATCGCAAGAAGCCCAGGTGGGCGCCAACGGAAGAGCCTATCGACGAAGCTCTTCCGTCTGTGAGTTTCTCTGAGTTTTTGGCTGCCTTCCTGAGTTGTGCATTGAGCTTTGCTCTCTCTAATCTACTCTCTGGGTTTGAGGGCTCGGATGAGGAGATATCCACTTGGTCACTCTGCATTCTGCGTAAGGGGGATTCCACTTGTTCAGATCCCTCAGTTTTCATATTTTTCTTTAATGATCCATTTTTGAGAAGGGATATCTCTTCAAATGGGTTTCTTCCTTCAGAATTCTGAAACTTACCTCTGAGTAGATTGTCATCACCATGAGCCTTCTGTTCAGTTATGAGTTGAGTAAGGAATCTTTCAGTCTGAGCTAGTACAGGAGAGTCGGGTAAGTTATTTCGAGTTGTTGCTTCATCATTTTCGCTCCTCACTTCCGTTATATCACCTTGATCTTTTTCCGCTCGAAGAGGTGACCAATTACTTGGTTTTATAGGCTTAGAATTTGTAATCGATCGCTTTACAATTGAGGATTGTGTAGTGATCGTTGCTTGCCAATCGTATTTTTGAACTGAAGTTGGAAAGTAACTCTGGATCTCGATAACTCCAAACTTTTGTTTCAACAAGGACATTTCTTGCACCCTGCCAATATAATCGATAATAAAATGCCCTCGGGGCATAGAGAATTGAGGCAGATTTGGGAGCTTCAGCAGCACTTGTGACTCACTCCACATGGGCCCTACATTCGGAAGGATAGTTTGTAAAGTAGGGATCATGTGAGTGATAGCCATCTCACTTAAATTGCCTTTAATCTTCATGAAGTCAATGCCAGTGCGATTGTTGCTGAGAATAGATTTGCTTTTTGTAATGCCTTTGCAGAACGCTTTGCTGATTCCAATGAGCTTAGGCTCAGTTTCTCCGGAGAATAGAATGAATTCTTGTTCATGGGGCTTCTTCTTCCTGAGATAGCAGGTAATGCAGGGATCTCTGCCGTAGATCTCGATGTCGATAACAAAAGCACAAGCGATAAGACTGCCGTTTTTATGCTTAAAGTACATCGTTCGGTCTTCACTCGCTAAATGTAATACATTTGTTTCTCCTTTCAAAATTTTGTCTTGTAGCGTTTTTAAGTTTTTTGGGTTAAACAACGTAACTTCCATATCGGATATGTTCATTTGCTCGAGACCTTGACCTTCAAGACCAAGCAATTGAGAAAGATTTGTTGAGTATTTCATAATCTTCCCAAGATGCTCGGGATTGATGTTAAACACCACCACTGAATAGTCGGAAACTTCGTCCAGTTGATTTGCGAAAAATTCAATACTCATATCCCAACCGAGAAGTTCAAGATCTGTAGTATTGCCATTCATCTTTTGCTGCCGATATAACGTATAATATCCCGCAGCATGGAAAATGTCTATCCTGTTCATAATGGTCAAGAATAGTCCCTCCGCCTTCTCCTCGGCTATTTCAGAAAGAAAGAAGTCATAAAGCAGAAGAGTCTGCTGATGGTATTCATTGATCTTGATAAGACTGTCGAGTTCTTTTAAGATGCTTGCACGATTATCCAGAAGCTTATTGCCCTTGGACCTGATTTCTTTCGTGTTAATCATGGATTCTTGCATCATCCCATAAAAGATAAAGGCGTCTGAAATGTAATTTTCTATGGAAAGTTGGACTTTTGCGCCTCTATCAAGAAAAGTGAAAAGTAATTGGGCCGTGATCGTTTTGCCCGAGCCATCTCCCGCAAGCTGCTTCTGGAGTTCTCTTTCAATCAGCTCTACGCTAGCTCCTGCACGATGAGACGCAGAATTCCCAAGGATCTTCTGCACTTGTGCAAGGATAATAAAAGCTTTTCCACAATTTCCTGTGATATCTTTGTGAAATGCTATATATGACATATAGCACTCAAGAGAAATCGATCTTGCATTTCTTCTCTCGCGTGATAAGATTGAAGAATAAATGCTGTTGATGAATTCATGGACACTGGATTTAAGTGCGGTCTTCCAAAACGACTCCGAAGGATTTAGCTCAGAAATTTTTTGAAAAATACTATTCTGATAGACTTGGAGCAAAAATGCAGGATCTTCAATGCTCTTCACTTTCAGAACTGCCTCCAGCAATTGGAAGAGTTCAGGGCCGGATTCACTTAGGTTCATTAATTTGGAAAAAGTTTGCTTTAAAAAGAAGTTCAGCTGAGAAACTTGCAGCCAAGATAAGCTTTCGGCCTTCTCAGTCAAGCAATGCACTGCTTTCTGCAGAAGATAATTCATCACTCTTCTTTCGAGATTGAACAGAAGAGCAGCGAAAAATGGCGCGATGAGTAATATCCCAATGCTTCTCTGAGGCTTCCTTCCAGTTAAGAGAATGTTAGAATTTTCCCAGAGAGGAAGCAACAAAATGAAATAGAAAACCACTTGAATAATGGTCACCCTTAGTGAGAAAGAGTTCATTTTGCTGTTTGCGTGGCTTCCTAGCACTATTGTCCATGAGAGATCAATAAGCAGATACACTCCAACACACGCGAATACGGCTGAAGGAGTCTCAAGATATGCCAAAGCTGAGATTACCGTAAAAAGTATTCCTCTCAGAATTCTTGAAGTATCGTTTCTGCGTCCTGTCCTAACAGATTCGGCGCTGTAATCGACTGAGATAAATGTATAAGTTTGCCAGTAGAACTGTATCAAACTCATAGCGACCAGACCGATTCCGAGGCCTTTGATAGAGTTTTGTAACGCTTGGTCTGCTAATAGACTCTTCGTAACAAAATTTTCGGGTCGGAATGTAGCCTCCATTCCAGTCGCCAAACTAAAGATGAACATTGATTCTCTATTCAACGCATAAAACTCTATCTTGCAAAGAGCAGCTAAACTCCACTCTTTGAGTTTCTTGTATTTAATCGTTTCAAGCAACGCGAAAACCGTCACCACAGCATACGCGATATGCAAGATGAGAAAGATAGCGAGCGGCAAGAAAAGAGGGAGTCCAATCTCCTTGCAAAAGTATGGGAGATTGAAGAGTGAGATCAAAGTCTTGGCGATCTTTGCAAGGAAATCGTCTTGAGGGATCGAGCTCAGGCAGAGGAAGCTGAGAACTTGAAGAGCATTTATGGCCACAAGTGTTTTCGCGAGCAGATGCGAAATCAATGGTTGGCTGTTTCTTTGTGTATTGTAGTCGACTAAGAAAGTTTTCAGGTCTCTCATTTCAAAAACTTAAATATTTTTTTTTCCCATTTATTTCTGCTATTCTTGATATGCAGTAGTTATGAAAGTTTAATGGCAGTAACTTGCCTAATTGGGTCAAGGGTTTTTTGGAATTGGTGTTAGTTAATTAATTTCCGGAAACTGGAATACGTGAATGGGAAATTATATTTTTAGAAGTTATTACTGATCTAAACACAAACATAAAATTATTGGAAAGTTGATCCGGAAGAATCATTGAATTTCGAGCTATTTTTGTTATAATTAATTGTCGTTAAAAGCCTGCGAGGGCTGCCCCATAGAAATCCTCCATTTGTGTATCCTGAAAGCTAACTATACTCTCGATGACTTGAATGAGGGAGTTCATAATCTTTTTTCAAAATAATGTTTGAGATTTATTTTGATCTCTCTGATTCGACTGGCAGAATAATGCTTTTGCGAAGCATTTGATTGTTTCTCTCTGCAATTTGTCCTGACGATAATGAGAAGGAGTGGTTACGGATCAATTCGGCGCTTTTGTTTTGGCAAATGTATGAGGGATGAAAGATCATAAAATTGAGAAATAGTTGCTTAGCTCATAGCTACTGTCAGGCATTTTCATTTAATTGAATACTGCAAAATCTTTTTTTATTATCACAATCAACCCGTGTGGTAACTATTCACTGGGGTTTTTTTCTTGTGTTCTCTTCGAAATTAAATAGTGTGTCTATCAAACTAGATCTAAAGAATAGTAAGTGACCTGAGCGGCTGATTGGTCGCAGTTCATTCAAGTATTGAAACTTTGAGTTTTCGTAGAATTCATTATACTTATCAATGACCGACCAAAAAAAAATTCAATGAGCAAGGAGTGGTGGACGAGAGCTTCATTGCTGCCAAGTTAATCAATTTCCTGATCATTTCACAGAGATTACACAATCGTGAAATTGAAATGTCTGACTCTCGTTTCTTTCAAAGAAAGCTGTTGTTGTACTCAGCAATGCTGGTCGCTGGCGAGACTTGAGCTATCTCTGGCCTGTGTACTCTGGTAATTTCAATTGCATGTAGTATAGAGCGAGAAAACAGAGTTATTCAGCGGTATTTGGATTTGAGGTCGCTGAATAAGCAAATTAATGCGAGTTTATTAAATTGGAATTAGAATCTCAAAGCACCCAGGGATGATTCATAGTTCTTAAATAAATTTTATCAAATTGTGCTGTCCACTGATAAGGAATTGTTTAAATCGAAAATCTGCTCTTTTCATTTTCCTCCTAGCATGCATAGAGAGTTGCCGACTCGTCTATATCTCAGCAACCGTTAACACGTTAAGGCTCAAGCACTCTGCAAATGAAAGAAAATTGTAATTTTCTGATAATAAACCCAGCATGAAAAAGCCCTAGCCGAATTTTATCTTGTTTTCATTTGAAAATGGAGTACATTGGAAGAGTGGGGTTTTTTCTCTCTTTGTTAGTAAAAAGTGTTGTGTTGAGAAATCTATTCGATGCGAATTCAATAATGAGTCTCCCTTGTTTAAAAGATTACCTTCTATCACAAGAAGTGCAGAATTATCCCAAGAAATACTTCTCATTCACTACACTCAGTGATGATGATAAAAGATTACGATCTCAATCCTTTTCAGAAGCTATCAATTATATTGCGATCTCAAGTCATCTATTTTCATTCTCTTTAAACATCGTCTCTGCTTATCAGAGACATTGGACGAACATGTTAGACTGTTCAAATGGGAAGATAGTATATGTAATTTTATATTTTGCGTGGGTGCGTCAGGTTCAAAGAGATGAGAGTTGAGGAATTATAACTATCTATTGAGATATCAGTTCAATATTTGATGACTACAATGGAAATATCAATTCATTATATATCCAAAAATGGCTCACAAAAAGTCTTATCTGCATAATTCCACAGCAAACACAGCTAAAATTACAGGGAAAATAGTCGATAATGAAATGTTTTGATTTGTAATAAGCATAAATTAAAAAAATATGGCTTTTCTCGTCAAATTAAGACAGAAATCTTTGTAACAAATTGTTTTCCATGTTTCCACAGATTGACCTTATAATATAATGGACTACTTCCATAAGTGAAACAAATAAAATCGTGCTTGATAATTGGAATCTTTTGCGCAGGTCTATGATCGTTGGAATCGAAACATTAAAACTAACAATCGAATCTACGAGCGAGGTTGACGCTTCGCATAATACTTGTTTGAGAAAGCTGCGTTGATGTAATTCCTCAAATCGGCTTACTCAGCTGGGAAAAATCGGTCAGATAGGATCCTATCATAACATTCATAATAATGAACTTCGTAATATCCACTGTATAATAAAGTACATTGATTCTTGAAAGTATGTAAGTTGCATCTAGAAATCACGATTTGTTTTTCAACGTCTTCATATAATTCCATAATTTCGATACACATTAAGCCAGTAAGTTATCTTTTCAATATTTGAAAAAGAAAACCAAAAAATTGCGATTTCTACTTTGGATTTAATAATTTGGGAGTGATTGGAAAACATCGCTCTGTTCTATTTACTTTGCGAGTCTAGTCGATGATCATTCCTCTCTTTATGGGCATTTACCAATTTACAGGCTTGTGGGAATAGTAAAATTGATTTGAAGGTTAAAGACTTCATTAAACAACCTTATCACGACCCTTTAAATTGTAACTAGGCAAACAATGAGACACTTCCAATTCTATAATCAACGAAACAAAACTTTATCATTTGAGGCCTTGAAAGTGAGATTGGCAGGAGCAGTGAATCGTAAAAACTTATTTTCTTCCTTTGTATTCTACAACCCGCGAGGGATTATAAGAAAATCTCCTTGTATTTACATTTTTTTCAGAATAAAACATGTTTTCCAAGTTAGTTCTTAATACTAGAAAAGTTAGAGAATCTCCTCGAGATAAAATGTGGTGTTTTTTCATCGCTACGAAGAATTTCACTCTTTTAGTATTTCAGGAGGAATTTGCACTTAATGAAATGCATATTTCAACCAATGTAGTTCCATTACTGGGGAAATAAAAGATACACCACAACTTTCGAATCTTTATTTCACTTTTCGTTGAAAAGATTGAATTGAATTTACTGAACTCACGATAAAACCAAACGCAAACTTTTCATTAATTACGTATTTCAGATAAGTAATTTAGCTACAGAACTGTGCATTAAGATTCTGGTACGAATCAAATCCCTTATTATAAGATAAAATATCACTGCTGGCTACTCTTAGACCGAAGTTGCACATAGGTAAATTCCTATGAAAATAACTGAGATGCCCAGTCCAGCTTCTAATGATAAAGTAAGTTTGCTGAGGGAACGTGAAAACAAATTACCCATGGTAAATTTTCTGTTCTTTAAATGTTTCTCCACGAAATAGCTTGAGGCGAAGGTGACGCTGTTGGCTATGAGAGGACCAATCGAAAAGGCTTCAATTTGATCGCATTAGAAATCTAACAGCAAGATTTCATACCTGATTTGCCCAGGAAATAGTAGTAAACCACTGAACCTGCCTGATTGATCCCGAACGGAATAATGAACTTATAATTGAAAATGGTCCTTATAAGGGACCCCAGGGATAAATCGAAGTCTTCTTGCTTGGTGTCTTTACTTCCTTTTTCAAGAAAAGGGTTTGTGATGCCCCAAATGAGCCCTGCAATCACCAATCCTTTATCAACCATAAATTCTCTGAGTTATCACAAGAAGAACTGACCTAACACTTCAGGCCTTATGATATGAGACCAAGAAATCTCTGTAGTTGCAACTTCACTCAATAATTCTGCCATAAACCTGCTTGTTTTTTTATTAGGTTAAAAGATTTAATAGACGAGTGTATTGGTACTTTACGCAATCAAAAGAATTTGAGAACGGTTCGCTTAACAAGACAAAGCCATTCTTTCTTTCAATCCGCTTACAGCAGGTATTTTCATCAAAGTTTTTGTTAGAAACTCGTTAATGAACCTATGTTTTTGGAAAATTCATTATATAATCACGAGAAATAAAAAAAGACATAGAATGTACTTTCCTACAGTTAACATCATGGAAATCCTGTTTGACAATTTGTTTTGGAATATACTGTGCCGAGTACAGAGGAATTTTTTGAATTGCTAAAATCATCATTTCACTTATAATTCTTTGCTTCGAGGAAATAAGCAACCAAAAATTTATTATCAATTATCTCTAAGGAAAAAATCAGGTCATGGATCTTTCTTTCATCGAAATTTACAGCTCAGGAGTTTACAAGAGCTGCTTCAAGCATGCTTTGAAGAACCCTGGTGAGCCAGCTGGAGACAAAGAGCAGGAAGCTTTCCAAGAATGCTTTAACCGCTTCTATGAGTCAAACAAAATTGTCGCAAATGCCTTCCACAAGTACATATTTTCCATTCCTCACAAGAAAGAGTATCCAAAATCCGACGATTAAACGCAGATATTCCTATATGCATACAGTTGCATACAGTCTATGCTGATGCCACTCTGTATTCCTTGAATTTTAGCGATTTATTCACACAACTCACTGATGTATTTGCATTGTTTTACCAATATGCCTAAGGAGTAAATCTGCATTCTTCAGAGACATTCTACATAAAGATTTCAAAGGGATTTAAGTTAGCTTGAGGTCATCTTATTCCATTTGAAGATAAATCAGAAAAGAGTCAATTAGAGGGGCATGGAATCTTAAATTCGCTCTCTGATAACCTCTTCATCTGATAGAAAGGTTAGTATCAACTTCCACTTAAGGCTGGCCAAAAGTCAGAGTAATACCGAATAGAATTCTCTTAACTATCGATGACTATCATCGCAATTCTTATGTGAAAACTTCCAATTAGCCGTGTCTATTAGAAAGAAAAGAGGATAAGTATAAAAACTAAAAGGAGGAAATGTAGCTTCTGTGGTAGGTATTGTATGCTCAGCTGTAGATGAGCAATATCAGCTTAATTAACAGAGTAAAATTCAAATTTAGTTCTCAGAGAATCAAGAATGAAAACATAAACTCACATCTTTGTGAAACTCCAGAGCAAATCCTTCCTATTTGTATAATTTGTGAGTGAATAATACTACAAGGCTGTTTGTATCTCAATACTGAAAAAAATTCGATGTGTTTTTTTGCCATTCATTTTTGCAGGGGTGGCAGCAAAAGTTGGTTGAAAAAGTAAACTTGACGCCAATACTATCTTCAACTATGATGAACAGTGTGAAGATTATCATCTCTACGTTTCCAGAGACCTGCATCTTTGGTATCATATTTTGGAATCAAGGCATAATTCGATGGAAATTAGCCAAAGATGCCAAATTTTCACATCAATATCCCACAGCGGAAATCAAATAGCAAACACAAAGCATAATTTACGAATCTCTTTTGAGTGATTAAGATGTTTGTCTACTTCTCAGCGATCAACAAAACTGATTACTCTCTAAATTCAACAGAACTAACTAAAATTTCATGAATCGTGTTAGCGATAATTAAAAATTCATGAATAGGGTTCGCCACAAAGATAGACCTTTACAACAGCGAACAGGCACCCTGTCGCAATTAAATTTGGAATAATTGATATTTGCTCGTTCGCAAATTTTTTAAACGATGGCGTTGCCTCAATTAATAATAATTAGTGATCTCAGATCTAAAAATGCTAGCAGCGTTCAACTCAGCAGAGAAGAAATGTTGTAACATATAGATATATATAGGACCGAAAAAGCAAGAGGTATTTTCTAAACTATAAGGTAGCGTTTCATTTTAAAATCCGTTTTCTTGTTTGATGAGCATTTAGTTCCTTATTGGCATTCCGCAGGATTCCTCCGTTGATTTTTCAGTATAATCCGGAGAATTCATATTTCTCCTTTGGAAATTTGGATCGGTAACCACTGTACCAGCTGAATCATTGCCAACAATATATTTTCGAAGCGCTTCCTTTAAAGAAAAGCCACCTTTCGTTTTCGATTGCGCGCCAGGGGCTGCGGGTTGCTTTGTCTTTAGTGTTAGATTTGAGAGATTTTGTTTTATTAATGTTTCAAATAACAGAGTCTCTCTCTTTGAGTCTTTAAGCCTATTGACAGAATTCATCATTTTATTTGTTTTCAACTGCTTTTTAGGAGAAATGGTGGGCATTTGAGGGTTGAGTATCAATTTCCACTTAAGGCTGGCCAAAAGTCAGAGTAATACCGAATAGAATTCTCTCAACTATCGATGACTATCATCACAATTCTTATGTGAAAAATTCCAATTAGCCGCGTCTATTAGAAAGGAAAGAGAATATGTATAGAAACTAAAAGGAGGAAATGTAGCTTCTATGGTATATATTGTATGCTCAGCTGTGGAGGAACAATATCAGCCTAATTAATTGAGTTAAAATCAATTTTAGTTCTCAGAGAATCAAGAATTAAAACAATAACCAGCATCTTTGTGAAACTCCAGAGCAAGTCCTTTCTATTTGTATAATTTGCGAGTGAATAATACTGTGAGGCTGCTCGTATCTCAATACTGAAAAAAATTCGATGTGTTTTTTTGTTTTTATCTTCTCTCCTTCTATTTTAGAGTTAGTTGGAAAAGTAAAATTTATGCCAATACTATCTTCAACTATAATGAACAGTGTGAAGATTATCATTTCTACGTTTCCAGAGACCTGTATCTTTGGTATCATATTTTGGAATCAAGGCATAATGCGATGGAAATTAACCAAACATGCCAAAATTTTTTCACATCAATATCCCACAGCGAAAATCAAATAACAAGCACAAAGCATAATTTACGAATCTCTTTTGAGTGATTAAGATGTTTTTTGTCTACTTCTCGGCGCAACAAAACTGGCGACTCTCTAATTCAACAGAATTAATTAAAATTTCATGAATCGTGTTAGCGATAATTAAAAATTCATTAATAGGGTTAGACCAAAGATAAGAGGGAAAAGTCAGCCTTCAAAGCTCCTTCTAGCTGGTGCTGCTATTTAGGAAGTCAATTCTGATCCTTACAACAGCGAACCAGGCACCCCCGTGGCAATTAAATGTGGAATAATGGGTATTTGATCGTTAGCAATTGACCCTTCTTGCTATTTAAACGATGGTGTTATTTCAATTAATAATAATTATTGTTTTCAGAACTAAAAATGCAAGCAGCATTCGACTCAGTAGAGAAAAAACTCGTGTTCGCAGAAAAGCAACTCACTGCGTTCACAGAAAAACTTTTTCGAAAGAAAAAAAAAGACAACCCTGACATGAAGGACGAGAAAGAAGAGCTCAGAGATCTACATGAACTCGAAGACGATGAAAAAGATCCTGAGTTTGATCCTAGATTCGTAGTCCAACCTCAGGAGTACGAATGGGATATCAGTCCGAAGATTAAAGCTTCCGATGACGCCGAGGCACAGCTACTCAAAGCAGTAGAATTATCCCGGCATAAACCTCAAGTCATTATAGTGGGTGCTGGGCCTGTTGGACTCTGGGTTTCTATTCAACTCAAAATGCTTTGCCCTGATATGGAAATTCTCCTCTTCGACAAGCACGAGACTTTCCAAAGGAGCCATTTGTTGAGAGTTCAGAAATCCTCACTTCAGAAAGTGAATAAAAAGCTCGACTCGTTTCGTAAATGGGCAGTCTGCCTGACAGGAAAGATACGAACGAACGATCTTGAGAAGCGACTCTGGGAAAAGGCCACTGAGCTCGGAATCAAAAAAGAAATCCTAGATATCAAGAATCCTCTTGAGCTTAAAGAGAAGTTCCCCACTGCGAAAATAATAATAGGAACCGATGGATCTCATAGTATTGTAAGACATGAAGTCTTTGGAAACAAACTTGCTCATAAGGAAACAGTAGAACATGTTTGCTTCGTGAAGTACGAGGTCGAAGGAAAAGCAGAGCCGCTGAACGGCCTCAAGGAAATGATGGTCGGATTCAGGATGTCAAATCATCTGGTTCTTGAGAACATTGGAAAAGAAAAAGACGGCATCACTCCGATTACCTTGCAAATTAAGATTGACGCGGATGCTTACAAAAAAATGGAAGGAGCCAAATTTAAAACTCCATACAACATCACGACTGATAAGCCAAAGTATGACCCCAAGCTGCTCGAGACAATCACAGCTTGGCTGAATATAAGAGAAATTTACAAAGGAGAAAAAAGAGTGAAAGGAAGTGCGAAAGTCACCGTGATAAGTCTTGACGTCTATAAAGCAGCAGAAGTCGGAAAGCACTTTGAAGATAAAGATTTGACGGTATTCTTGTGTGGTGACGCTGCGTTCGGGCTTCCCTTTTTCAGAGCGCTGAATGATGGCATGCTCTTTGGATCGGCGCTGGCGTCAGCGATAGCCAAATACCCGACAGACATGAAACAGGCAATCAAGAGCTATAGCAACTACTTTGAAATGGTGACATTGTTGGAAATAGCGTCAGCACGAAGCATTGCGCTCTCGCATAAAGCGGCTGATGGGTATATGAAATTCGAACACGCTCTGCCTTTGCAGCTTATGACGTTTAAAAGTGAAAAGGCAGATATCCACAAACCTCTCCCTGATGTGGAGGAGTAGGAAAGTAACAGTGTTGACAGCAAGCATCGCTGATTAAGAATAGTAATATGAATGAGAGTATGAAATGAGTTTAAGAACATAAAATAGATTAATCAATATCGCAAATCATAAGATAGAAAAGGTTAACAGCACAATGTTTCGATATATATCAGATATATTTGCATCCTAATGCCAACATGATTGAGCTCAGTAAATAAATTCTAGATCCAAAACATATTGAAAATTAGTTCATATATAGAGAACAGTGTCTGTTATAACAAATAGATATATATATTAATTCGCTATAAACCAAGTTCAAACCAAAATAATATTAAGGAAATATGTTTACAGAGCAGGAAAACTATTAAATGACCGAAAAAGCAAGAGGTATTTTCTAATCTATAAGGTAGTGTTTCATTTTAAAATCCGTTTTCTTGTTTGATGAGCATTTGGTTCCTTATTGGCATTCTGCAGGATTCCTCCGTTGATTTTTCAGTATAATCCGGAGAATTCATATTTCTCCTCTGGAAATTTGGATCGGTAACTGTACCAGCTGAATCATTGCCAACAATATATTTTCGAAGCGCTTCCTTTAAAGAAAAGCCACCTTTCGTTTTCGGTTGTGCGCCAGGGGCTGCGGGTTGCTTTGTCTTTGGTGTTAAATTTGAGAGATTTTGTTTTATTAATGTTTCAAATAACAGAGTCTCTCTCTTTGAGTCTTTAAACCTATCGGCAGAATTCATCATTTTATTTGTTTTCAACTGCTTTTTAGGAGAAATGGTGGGCATTTGAGGCTTGAATCCTAAATATTTCATTCGGTCGACCTTGGGAACAGCTGCTTCAATTCGAGCTGTAGTATTGACCTTGTCTTCACCCGACCCTTCTGTTTTTTCACGGGGTTCAAGGACCTCTTCGTCATTCGACTGGATGCCCATAAGTGATTTAGTATTTTGGCTTTCTTCTTTGTTTAAAAATATTTGAAATGGAGAGGCTTCAGTATTTGGGCTGAAAAAACTTTTCATTTCCTTGCAAAGTCCCTCTAACGACGACTTGAGAAAATCACTTTCATTCGCCATAGGACATGGGTTAGTTTGCGGAAAGAGGAAGAGTTTTGAGGCTAGGCAGTCTGGGCAACTCGATGGGTTGTGGGTTGGCGCAATTGTCTTTTGGACCATGGAGATCTGAGCAATTTTCAAGAGTTCCTCTTTAAGATTGTCTTCTAAAGCTTGGAGTATAAGGAGCTTTTGCAGCTCGAGCTGCTGATAAATGCATGGAGTCGGTAACATTTGAGAGGAGTGTTTGGGAGGCTTTAAAATTTTTGAATTTAGAAATTAGTATACTTCATTAGATGTGTCCTGAATATATACGCGGTTGAACCGTAAAACCTGCCGTTAGTGGTATCCAAAGATAACGATTTAATTCGATTTGACTTAACGATCCTATAACGAAAACTGAAGCAACCTTTCAAATAAAATTGCACTGATAATTTTTCTTCTCTATGTACGATCTCACTTTAGTGTCTTCTTGTTGCTATCATATCAGGTAGGAACGTACTATTATGAGTTGATTATTCGCAGAGACTCCTAAAGGAACTTGTAGATAGTTTTAATTTATTGCAAGGAAAACGATTAAACCGTTTCATTGAATTCGAGAAGATTTTATTTACCAAACCGCTGATAAGATGAATTGGATTTTATGCTCGTCTTTTTTTAAGAAACTCGAGTTTCCAGGGTAAAGAGGCGACTTCATCCACAGAATTGGATAGCTGGTGATTTCAAATACGATATATATTATCAATCAATAGCGTACTGTAAACTATTCTTTTATTCTGATGTAATGTTGTGTGAGTGTAAACTCGACACACTTATAATTCACTCATTCAATAAGTTTTAGATTCATTGGATTCAAAAACCATACACATATCGATGTCATCTGGAAGAGACTAATGAATAAAAATGATGTAATTAATGACAGTAGTGTTGAGTTATTTGAAAAAGGAGGGTGCCCGAACAATAAGCAGTTGTAATATTTATTTCTGAGGCTATTGTAAGTAGAAGAAACTCTCTTTTCATGCTTTGCTAACGGAGTGGATGCGATACCTGTTTCAGTACCATAACGAGCCGATAACGAATTATCCTGAAACACTCAATATCAGGGAAGCTCAAAACGAATAGAGCTCCCTAACAGCAACCACTTTTTGATAAAAAAGTAACTAACTCCATTTAATCGATTAAGTTTGCGGATAGCAATAACGGCTAAAGTAGAGTGCGTTTTGGATTCGAAAAACAACTAGTTGAACGCAGAGTCTATATCAGATAAGGTATTGGCAAACATTTTCAATGGTTCTTATGTATGAGAAAAGATAGTGTTCTACCTTTATCCAGTTTTATAGAGATTCCTTTCAGAAAGTTAAGAAAAAATACTGAGCTACAACTAGTGAGTGATCGATTGCACTAATTCCTGTAGAAAAGCTCTAACTTAATAGCGTCCTTTAATGTTGTTTTTCTCTCACTCCCACTAGGTCGAAGCCCGTCTTCTCAATAAGAAGTACAAACAAATTAAAGTTATGTTCGCTAGTCAAAGCAAATTTCCTTTTCGCTATTGCGCGTTTGCAATGGCCAAAACGATTCTCATTCTCTTTAATCATGAAGAGAACCGCCTCCCTTTTGGTGAAAAGCAACAGATAAGTCCAGAAAAATGAACACAAGCTTTAAATATCTTTAATGGGTAATTTTGCGCACAAATCAGCAGGTTCTCTGAAGGAGCAGTTATACACGTTCATTTCCAAGATCACAAGTTATGGGAGGCAGCGGCTTCCAAGATATGACATTTTCTATTCGAATTGTCGAGAATACTCCTAATTTACAACTTTATCAAACAAAAGTTAAGATAAAATATGAAAATTGCGATGTTTTTAATGTTGTCTTACATATTGTTGAAATATTAGGAGATCAAGTGGACTTGATTAAGAGCTCGTTACGTGCGAGAGGAGGATGAGACTACTTAGTAAACTGACATCTGCAAAAGCAAAAACAAAACCAAAATGTATTACGCAGCAACTTAAACCTACTTAAAACTCGAGTTCATTTAGCAATTGTTATCTAATTTCAATACTAGCGAGGGTTTCTGCTCGCTTCTAAGTTATCCTGTTTGGAAAACAAGCGCTATGGGTTTGTTGAACAATGTTATTGATCGTCAAAATTTATCATTAAAGAGGCTAACTCCGACTTGAATGTGAAAAGCAGAGCAAACTATGGTTTTATGTATAATAGCAGTTATTCAAAGTCAAAATACTAAAAAAGGAATAGTAGCAATCATCTCAAACGAAAAAAGGCCTCCATTATCCACAGCTCAGTCGTCAACAGATCTGGAATCTGCTGCTTCTCTATTATTGGTGTCATATGACCCCAGCTAACTGTGAGTTGAAAAAAGTTTATTTGATAACGTTTTTCAAGACCCGATTTTTCTCTTATAGTTTCAATTGCCAAGATCAGAAATTTAAATTTCAGATACAGTATTTTTATTCCATGGAATCTCAAGCAGCTTCTCATAGGTACATCTTTCAATTCTTCACAGTGACCATAACTTCATATTCTTAGCCTCATCAAACTCAAGGCAGATGTTCTCAAACCTCGTCATGTGACTTATCTCTGTATGGCCTTGTTTTTTGTCACCGCTGGATTATATACACTCACTATTTTCGGTAATGCAATCATGTCACTCAAAAAATGGATTTACCTGCCTAACCTTGTCAGTGCCGGCCACATATCTTGTAAGCAGAAGAATCGATACCGATTGCCCAAAGGATAGAACAATAAACAACCAGTTTTTGTGCAAACCTTTTAATCTACAAGTAAAAAAAATACCAGAGCGCTCAGCTCATCTCATTATAGACTTCACCATCCATTGCTTTTGCACTTTTTGGTCTGAAAAAAGAAAATCGCTTGTTCTGGGGGTCCATGGAAATGGTGCACAAAAGCAACGCAACGAAGCATTCACAAACCAGTAAGCAAAAAGCTGTTAGCAGGATCGGTTAACACGATATCAAGGCCATGAATCAGTTGTCAGTTTGATTATTTCCATTTATGAAATGGATAACAACACTGGAATTATTGGCACGGTTTATGAGGGTTTAGAACACGACTACAACTTTGAGTGCGATATTGAAGAAGTAAGTGTTTTTTCTGATCTATTTCATTAAAACCCATTGAGTTAGGCCGGGAACGAAAAATGCAATTCAAGAAACATTTTCTACGTCCCGCATATCACTGCAGAAAATTATCTGATCCTTGTCAATTTCACAAACAGTAAAGAGTTGGAGCACTTCGAAACCGCAAAGTTCGAGGTAAAGCCCAATTTCCTATTAAGTTTGCCTGATTTGTTTTAGATCACAAAAATTAACGATCAATATTCTGTTTTCTTGATCGCCCTTCGTTATACTTGCTTGGGTCTGAGCGCACTTGCTGCAGCGGCATACCTTTGGAATTCTCACAAGGTCCCTTATAAGCATTGGATATATGAGCAAAACTATGTTCTCGTGTTGGGTGGTTTGATTGTCCTTTTCAATGATCCAACTGCTATTGTTACTCTGCTTTATCCCACTGAAATCGGGTAAGATAGTTGAATTTGCCGCCAAGAACCAACCTAATAATAACACTAGAGCGTTTTTCTCAACATTCTTTATAATCAATTTCGTCGTGGGTTTGCTATTCTTCTGGATCACGACATTCCAAGTAAATCCCGATGATATATTACATTACTCATGAAACAATTACAGAGGATCTGGCAAGAGAATGTAAGCAAAAAGACCAAAATCTTCACGATTCCGAAACTTGTGTTGATGATTGTAAAACATTTATGTGACTGGAAGAGGTAATAATAATGTGAATAGATTGTGTGGGCATTTTTGGTGGTGACTTATGCGCTGTTAAACCATTACTTCCTCATCGATCCAGGATTCAACTTTGCTGATGAATATGAGTCAGTCTTTTCAGCATTCAAGCACATTACCATTGGAATAATTGGTAAATTGGTTTTTTAGTTGCTCTTATTGAATTGTGAAGTTTGCTTGGCGGCATTCTTGCTCTACAACATTGTGAGAGTGGTTCAGTGTTTTGAGACTCGAATTTGGAGACATAAGATGCTTTTCTTGTTCTCGCTCTATTTCATCTGCAGCTACTTTATCTGTAAGCTCATTACCTTTTGAATGGGTTCTGATTCTCTCTCTTAGTCATATTGACAGGATCATACAGCATCTACAACGAAAGCGGTAAGTTTATCGTCCAGAATTCTTTTCTCAAGAGATTCCTACAGGAAAGCAAGTTTTGCTCGTGGTTTCAATTTCGAACCTTTACATATGGTTGCTGCAATTCTTATATATGCCCAGCGAAGTCGGACTCAAGCGTAAAATAATGATATCTCATTTGTTTGAAAGGACTTTTTTGAAATATAGAACTTGAGGAACTCGAGAGACGAAACAAGCAAAAGTAATTCAATCACTTGTTATTTCTGCTCATAATAAAAATTGAACTTACTAGTAAACGATTCAATTACAACAAAATTGATGAATATGAACTTTCCGAGCACCACGTCGACTATGAAGAAAATGCGGGATTACGCAGAAGACAAAAATCGGATTCTGAGACTGCTCGGCAATCGACAAGCCAAGAGGACTTTGATCCTGATGCCCTGAGACCAACTCATCCTTCTGAGTATAAACATAAGTAGCTTTTCATTAGTTGAGATGATTTCACGTATCCATCCATTGAACTCATCAACTGCTGAAAACCTTCAATTATGATCAATACAACAATTACTTAGGGATAATCTCTTATTTGCTATTACTACTGACCAATGATAGTTGAGTCTTAAAACCAGCCACTAACGTCCAATTTTAATGAGATTCGAGCGAGTTGAGATGGATTGCTATCACACACTTCACCGAATTATTTTTTTTCAATTTTTTTAGCCTATTTGGAAGATATGATACGTGATATTTTTATCGAGGGTTAATTGCTTGATAGTAAAATCAGGATTTTCGTAAGCATCAACCAACCATCTTCCTATGAAGATAGAAAGCGAGCAACTGCTCTCAAGCGATGAAGAGCAAGCTAACTCACCTATTCTAGGTTATTATTTGCAGAAGAATGAACTGACATTCAGCTAAATAGACTCACCGAAAAAGGCTTTGGTAGAAGAAGCGGTATATACTATAAGAAATACCGGTGCTAATAACAAAGTAATAAATCGCTTGAAAATTCCATTATTTCTTAACCGATTCCCACCAGGGATTTGAGATTTTAAAGAAAGTGGTTGTCTGTTTAAATGAAAAACAGCGATTCGCTAAAAGTGTTCGTCATTTTTACGATGCGATTCATTTCAAACGTATTCGCCACGATTTTGACAGTAAATACAGCTGAAACAATCAATTGAATAACTCCTCCGCTTATTACAGTTACGCCAAATAAATATGTTTATTGGTGCTACACAATGGAATATTCTCCAACATTTTCAAACTGGATTCTCGTAATGACTTGGCTTTATCTCGGGTTAGCCTTCTTTGAGCCTCATTACTTCGGAGATCCGACCTTTGCAGGGAAAAGCGTCTTTTGCTTGGTTTTTGAGCTTGTGATCCTTGGCTTTTTCCTCAGCGATATTCTTTTCTACTCGGTTCATAAAGCAACGGATTATGCACTTTCACTCAAGCAAAGATACTATGGCAATAGAAAGTTCCTTCTGAGGGTTATCCTCTTTCTGTCATTTGTCGTCGATTTCGCTATTTACTATTCAACCACAACCAATCCTTATCGCTATACAACGCTGCTTCGGCCTGGTAATGTAACTCAAACCAAATGATGCTTAATTGATGCATTATTAGTTATGATTTTGATATACTCAACACGAATAAGGCATGATCTCGAAGGGACAGTTTACATAGCGACCTTGATCTTCGATCTTTTGTTTTTCTTTCTGCTGATTACATTGATCTTCACGATAATCGTTATGAAGATTATGCCTGTTGTCAGTGACAATCCAAATTCCGATAAATACAAAAGCGATTTTGAAAGCTTCCCTATCTCTTATTGCATACTTTGGTGGGGAATATTTACTGAAGGCTATCCGGATTTCATTATTCCTTCGGTCCAAGATAACCGCTACACACTTATCTTTTTCGTCCCTTTTATTCTGCTGGCTAAATTCTTATGGGGGTCAATTCCGACAGCAACTCTAAGGCAAGGCTACGTGGGAGTTAGAGGTAGCAAAATGTTTGAAGAAAGACTTATCGAACGGGAGGGTTTGTTTGCTTGTTTCTATTGCTTGCATACAGAAAGGTGAGAGTGAATTTATTGATAATGAATCATCTTGGAAAACCCATTAGCGAAGGCAGTAAGATCGTAACGAGAGATGTATTTGCGAGATTTTTTCGGCTGATGACGAATAATGACAGGGATACAGATAGTGTAATCCACGAGCTTTTTGAGATTTTGGATGAGAATAGCCGCGGATATTTGGTAAGCTGGTCAGTTCGAGCAGAATTCATATGATTTCAAGGTGCTTGAAGATTTTTATGATCTTCCGGTTATCATTCGCAATCACGAAGAAATCGCGGCTTTGTTTACATACCAAAGACCCTATGCGTCAAGGTAAGCTCGTTGTGTTGCTCCTTTAGTAAGTTATTTGAAAGAAATACGAAAAGCAGGAAGATAAGCGCTACCTTGAGAGATATCGCGGAAAGCTTCTGGTATTCCGTGTTTCTCTTTGTGATCTCGATCCTGAATTATAGTAAGTTCTGAATAAAATGTTGTGTTGTTCTAATAACACTAGTTTACATCGCAATCTTGTATTTTGAATACTTTGAGACTCACGACTCAGGTGATCGAAATGAACTCTTTGTGGTTGTCTGTGAATGGGGCTTCCTTGCAATATTCCTTCTTGATGCAGCTTTCAGAGCAACCGCCTTCGGAACACAGCGATTCTTCCTCAACAACCTGAACATGTATATTTTTATTATAGATGGAATATGTGTCTCACTAATACATTAATTAATGGTTCAGACTTGATCTGGCACTCCTGTTCATACTCTTCAAACTACCCATAACGATCTCAATTGGGAGATTCATAATCTCCTCGACGATACTTTATCAGATAACAGTAAACAACATTATAACCATTATCAAATAATGACGTTTGAATGAATAGACGAAAACTCCCAGATATAGATCCATCCAACGCAGACAGACTCGAAGACAAACAAGCAAAATGTATCGGTTATTCGGTCCTATTTTAAGGCTAGTGCAGAGAATTGCAGATTTAGCGCGAACAATTTACGCTTCATTTCCGATGGGTAACGCTGAAATTTGTGAAAAAATTTACTAATAATAATGGCATCTTTTCGTCTTTAATAGTTTTATCGATGGCTCTACTTGTGGCTTTGGTGACATACGTGTATGCCGTGTTAGCTTCGATCTTTTTTAACGAGAGTAAAATGATCGAGAAGGAATCCCACTACCTTCATCATCCCTACTCCAACTTTAACGGCATTGCAAATAGCATGCTCCTCTTCCTGCAGATAGTTGTCGACCAAGAGTAAAAGCTAAACCAACATTTAATAATCCAATGAAATTATTTGCTAGATGGAGCGATACTGTTCTTGATGTTTATGTGAGATCGCCATATAGCTACTATTTTGTAATGGGATTTTTCAATTCTTACTATTTCATTTCTAAAGTTGTGATTGCCAGTATTGTTGAGGGTAAAATTATGGATTATACTCTCACATTCATAATTTTTACTTTGCTCAGGTCTTATTTGGGAATTCTTTCTGAGGATCCAAGAAAACTTAGGACAGCTCAAAGAAATTAACAAAATAAAGACCCAGGCCGCATTGATGAGGCAGACTACACGAGCAAAGTCGATTTTCAAGGAAGCTGAACAACTATTCACCAATGCTGAAGAGAATAACAAGATCCTCAGTCCCTTCGTACACCATTTGATAGGAGGCTCTGCAAACGCTCAAAATGAGGAGGAAGAAAAGAAAGAAGAGACAATCGAATCTAATGAGCGAGATAAGAGCATGAATGAGAGAAAACATGAGGAGGGATCTAACCAAGGCGTTGTTCCTTCGATGAAAGATTTTTCACAGGAGCTCGAATTTTACCAAAAGAAGTTCGAAATCTACGAAGAAATTGGCGGAGTGCCCCTGAAGGAAAGTTTTCATCCTGAGGAACTAATTAGAGACAGCTTTTACATACAGGATGAAGAGGAGTTGGAAATTCAGCTTCTCCAACAACAAGACCGCCAACAAAACCAAGCAATTCACAAGAGAGACGAAATAGAAATAGGTTAGAATTTATTGAATCTACCGGTAGATAACATTTATTGTGTTACTATCAACTAGGTCTCGTAAACAGGGATACGATAATGAGGCAAGCTTTACTTCGCCAACTCAACGAAGAAACTGCTAAGGTAAGCTATACTCAGCATTTCCTCATGATAATTCGGCCTTTACTACACACAGTATCAAGAGCAAAAATTCTTTTTCAAGACGCTGGGCAATGAATACTTTGATTTCAAAAATCAGTCTGAGGAAGAAATCGCAAATCTCAAAATGCAAACTTCTGAACTTAATTCCAAAGTTATGAGGTATCCGTGTGTGCCTCGAATTTAGCAATAATTCTAAATTCCTAAGGATATTTCGAGATAATAGAGCCGACGCAACCACAGTGATAAAAACATTGGCCTTAATTGAAAACACTCTCAGTGAGTCACTTCTACCAAGTGGAAGTTTCGCTAGAATTTTATTCAAGGTGTGTTCAAAATCGCTTATAGGGAAGTATAATGTTATTGTTAGGATGAACAAAAGGAGCAGTGGTTTAGGTTTCTCAATCCAGACGATTTATCAGAAAGAGTGCCAGCAAGGAACGGCCCATGGAACTGCTACGAATCTTTATTCGAAGAAGAGGAGCAGATATACAAAGCGGAAAACTTTTTTGAAAGCAAGCCTGATGAATTCCAGCTGGATTTGCTTATTGACACTATTTTTGAATCTTTCCTTGGCCTTACTGTTGATTCTGCTCTTCTCTTCAACGAATACCACAGAAAACACGCAATTTGGGATCTCTTTGTTGTTCCAATACCCTTATTGGACGATTTAAGCAGCTCTGATAGCATCAAAATCAAAAAAATGATGCTGTTAGTACTACATAAAACGAAAAATAATCATTGGCATCAATATCAACCAAATCATAAAAAGTAATTACTTCAAGTCATTTAACATTCTTATATCATTCCACAGTCATAATGGACGGACAGAAACCGAAAGGATTGCGAAAATGATGCTGTTGTCTGAAATCCAGAGAAAGGGACTGCCAATTCAAGACCTGGTTGAAGAGTTAAGGGATCTACAAACATTGCTCACTCTGTTTGGGCAGAGAAAAGTTATCTGAAGATGCTCAACCTTGAACGTTATTATGAAATGTTTAGAAAAGTTTTGTTATTTAAAGAATGTTATCAAATTTTTCAATCATAAAGCACATAGGAGACTCTTATTCATTCATTCTCTCTCTATTGAATAATTCCATTAAAAAATTCTGTCCTTACAGCATCGTTAGTTATCATAAACGGTTCGATCAGAAACAGTTTATGATGCTCGAGTCCTACTATTATTATTGTGAGTCATTTTAATTATTGTAATAGATTGTTAACTTTTCTTTTTCAACAAAGTGAGAGCACAGCAATATTCTTTTGAAAAAAGGATTATTATTGTGAAAAGGGCTTTTAAAATTGCAAATTAAGAAATTATTTCTCATGCTGAAGAAACACTGGTAATATATATATGGTTAATATGGAGATGCATTTTTGAATAGAAAAATATAACTTTGAGAATACCAAAGAATATCAGATAAAAGTAGTCTTCAGCGTGAGTATTCGACAACTATCAGACCAAGTCAATTGAGATCTAATTTTAAATAGATAAGAGGCGCTGCATCGCCTAATTTAGTTTATTCTGTTAAGGATGCAAATACTGGCAACCTAGGCAGCGAATAGCTCGCCAAATTTAGGTTTTCTGCTAGAAATTTGTCCAACGAGACATAATTCTCGCCTTTTTTCTGAAAATTAATGCTTAAAGCTTCAGTAACATGCTTATAAGGAATTTTTTTCAGCTTGTGTCTGTTCTTGCGTTCATTATGCAAAAACTGGCAACGAGGTCCATAATGACAATAGCCTTCCTGATGAAACTGCTGACACTTTACTGTCTTATACCGATTTGGTACAAGCACTCTGCCTCTGAGTTCTTCGACACCATGAGCGAACGAACATTTTTCACCGTGACGACAAACAAGGCCAAGAGAGTGGATTTTACAGAGCTGTATAGGAGCTAAGTTATGATAAATAAATCAGAATTACCTCTGTTTTTCGCTTAAGTTGATAGTTTTTCTTTTGATCAGTGCCTGGTGAGTGCTCTTCGCCAGTTGAGTTGTTGCCGATTTTTGGTTCTCCTGGATGGGAATATGATGTCATCATCATCTTGGTGAATTTCCCGTATCCAGTCATTGGGAGAGAGTCGATCACTGACATAGTATCCAAAAATACCTTGTTGTAAGAATTTATTATAATTTCTTCATGAGTTCTCAGACTATAGATTACGATCAGAGGTACGTTAGCACAGCCAGCGTTTAATTTAGCGCGTTGAATTGATCCCAATTTTCGATTCGTCGAGAATACTTTACGATATTTACCATCGATATTAAATAATCAATCTATTCGGAATTTGCCGGCTTTCTTTGTTTATTGACGTCACCGGCGGAAAAATTGTTGGATACATTTTCGTTCACCTTTGAACCTGTAAGAATGAATGTTTGGTTCGAAGAGTCTCTTCCCTCGGGAAGGATGAGCGATGACTCACCTTTGATGAGAACATATAATTAGCTTTATCTTAGCAAATGTGGGTTAATTCTCAGGATTTGCTTCTATAACTCTGATGAGATCACTTTAACAGCAGGGAGCTAGTTAAGGGTTAGTTCAATTAAGGAAATACCTTAATAATACAAAAAGAAGAATGAATGGAGTTAATTTTATATTAATAAGGTTCAGCTTTATTGGTATTTAACTAAAATAAATAAAAAATTCAAATTAGTACGTTCTTGCGAAAACAAAAACCTAAACAGTCTGTCAGAAATTCGACTTTCTCTATCGATAGCGAGGCAACTTTTGCATATTTTCCTAATGAATTGTCAGTAGTGTCGTGCCCCCTGTTAATTCGATGCATTTTTCAACTTTACCCATGTTAGATTTATTTTCCTTTCATGAGGGCGTCTACTTTTTTCTCAGCATTTAAAATAAACAATCAGGACAAACTTTAGGACTTATGATGCATACAACTTCCTCCATTACACCGCAATTCGATGGGATAAATAAAAAGAGTAATGTTTTGTAATCAAAGGTGAACACTATATTTTCGCAGAGAGCTGAAGTCAGAATTTCGATGATTTCCTAATCAATGCTATGTTTTGCAGTTATCAAAATTTAAAAAGAAAAAAAGAGGTCAAAGATTTGTATTAAATCAGAGGCTGCTACCTTGAATAAACTTTCGTAATGAGATTTAGTCAAATCCGAATTTGCTTTTTCAAAAATATGATGCTAATCATTGGTTCGTACTCGTGCAATGGAATACCTTCAGCACCGGTTTTAGTGAGATATTTTATGATTTTCTATTGGCTTTGTCGACTCCTTTTATTGGGAATTTAAGATTCTAATTACGTATTATGGAAATAGAATGGATTCAATCGAATTTGGAAACTCTTCGATTTCGTTGTTAAGTTGCTGAGCCTTCGACTCATCAATTGAAGAAACTAATTACTCAAATTGCAATTTTAGAAAATCATCTAAGAAGGAATGCGAAGCATTTTGTAAAGAATAGAATTAGCATCTCTTTCAGTCTTTGCTGTCCAATTAAAGATGGAAGAAAAAGATCCAAACCCCTAATTGCTTAAGGTCATGCTGTTAGTGATGATGATTCATAACAAAAAGCGTGTTATTTATCTTAGTGTAAAAAATATTTAGAGTTAGTTGCTGAATGGTTAACAAAAACGAAAAAATAAATTCTTTATGTCTGCGAGAACCAGAGTACCAGTTCAAAGAGGATTCAGGTGAGGCAATTTCATGAAAATTGTTCTTGCCTAAAAAAAGCATTTTGTTTGAAAGGAATTAATGAAGTTGTGATCTTTCTCTCTTTTTTCCCCTCTCTTTTCTCAATATTCGAATCAATTTCATATGCAACGAGAAAAGATCAAACGTTACCCTTCAACAACATTCAGTATCCTTGTCGAGACGTTTACGTCAAAGTGAAAAATAAGGAATCCTATGAGAATGCTCGAAAGATAAAGATCGCACCAATGATAAAGCAAAGCAATCATAAGATCAAAATGAAAGTTGCCAAATAATTTCAGAAGGATATTTGACTCGGGTTTGTGTGCAACTTATTTCTAATCTATCACATAAAGAGAAGAGAATATTTTCAGAGAAAAAAAAACTAAATATTAAGCCACTCACGTAGATCTCCGAACCTTCAATATTTTATATCGAGCTTGTTGAATAGTGCCGTGATTTTAGCTTTCGTGATTGGCTTAATACAA
>ENA-UOTX01000716-UOTX01000716.1-compost-metagenome-genome-assembly--contig:-NODE-716-length-32261-cov-13.548254_pt1 | contig 32261 bp, 19 predicted proteins | sample MGYA00238143_ERZ746982 | MGnify/ENA primary metagenome ERZ746982 (study PRJEB28758, sample SAMN06268862) | compost metagenome | isolation source: single cell | place: USA: California, Emeryville, Joint... | reverse complement strand
AGCTTTTCTGAACTGATAGCAATCCTCCCTTAACTGTTTCTAAATTTTCAACCTCTGCTCAGCGAGTATTTCTGATGGAAAAAAATTAAAGCACTGGCTTGTTTATAGTCAGATTAAGTAGGAGAAGATGGTTGAAGGAAACCCTTCATTTTGCATCTCTTTGCAGTCTGTCTTTATTGCATTCCAAATAACGCCCCTTTATTACAAGCAAATTGTTTAAAAAAGTTGAGCTCCCTGAAAAAATAGTCACCGCCTCGAAGGTGGCACTTTATTTTTCTTATTGTACCGTAGCATGCAACAAATTTTGGAAGGAAAATATGATTGTCATTAGTTTTGTTTAAAACCAAAATATGAGGAGTCAACGGAAGATATCAATAGTGCTTGCTTAACGTGTTATTTAGATATCATATTTGCGAATTCCTTTATGAAGAGAGTAATGTCTCACTTAAAGTTTATCTAAATAAGTATCAAGAGTCGGTATGCCTTCTTTGAGGCCTTTTCTCTTTCTAATTGCCGCTACTATATCAGCTGCTTTACTATCCGGTTTCAAAGGATTGCCACTGACTTCTTCCCAATGATGGAACACGCACTGAGGAAAGGCTTCTCCTCCAGTCTGAGATCTCAGATACTCCGTGAACCCTAAATGTTATTTCATTATTAAACACTCACTCTGAATCGTTATATTACCAAAAGATTCCGCCACAGGCAGATAACCTTTTATTTGTGTCATTGGCGTTCCAAAAATCGGTTCTTCTTCAAGGATTTTGCCTTTTCTCTGACTGATTGTTTGGTAAACTCCGCTCGCTTTGCTGCTCGGTGCTGTTATTTCCACTAAGAAGATTGGCTCGTAAATCGTAGGCTCAGCTGTAAGTTGCGAAGAATAGTACACTCTTCTCGCCGCTTGAATCATCTGACTTCCTCCTCGATGCGCTGGATCGGAATGGATGAGCGCATCCACAATGTTAAATCTAATTCCTCTCGTATTCTCCTCTGCCAAAACTCCTTCTTTGGTTGCCCATAAGAAGGCAGATTCTAACGAATCCTTTACATCTTTTAAGTACTGCACCCCTTTAGTCGTGTCAACAAGAACATTAGGTCCTTGATTTTCAGGTCCAAATGCCCAGATTTTCTGAGCATCAATTTTATCCCAATCAAATTCTTCTGTTAGAGTTTTTTGCAATTCTTTCAGCTCAGTGTTAGGACCGAGCTTGCCAGCATCAATGCTTTCAATGAGGCCTTCAGCAAGAGGTTCGGCGCTGCAATAAATCCTATTATGCTTATTTGATGATTTTGCGAGGCAAATTTGATTGGATTTCGTAGTCACTCCTTCCTTGTAAGTCACAAGAGGATTTGATACCTTGATTTCGCATCCAGCGTATTCTTTAGCCAGATCGTGCATGCAGATCTCGATGTGAAGCTCGCCACCGCCAGCAACAATATACTGGCCGGTCTCTTCCTTGTAAGTTTGGACCAAAGAATCCGATTGTGCTAACCTTCTGAGTCCAGTAATCAATTTGGGAAGATCAGCTGCATTCTTTGGCTCAACGGCGACACGAACAACCGGTGAGACGGAGTATTTCATTGGTTTGATAGGATATGGAGTTTCACTGCTGGTGACGGTTCCATTCTTGGTCAAGAAATCTTCAATACCCACCAGCCCAACGGTATTTCCGCAAGGGACGTCAGGAATTGATTGCGCCTTTCTACCCATCATTAGAACGGTTCTTTGGATCGGCTTTATAAAAAGATCATCCTTCTTCCCAGGTACGTAGTTGGCGCCTAATATCGTGACCTTTCTACCAGGAGAAACGGTCCCTCCGAAGACTCTGCCAAAGGCATAAAAGTGTCCTTTGTCACTGGGTACCATTTTCGATACATACATGATAAGAGGGCCATCGGGATCGCAATTTCGAATAGACGCAGCGACTTCGTCGTCCTGAGGTCCTTCGTAAAGGTATGACACTCTATATTTTTGAGCGGTTTTTGGAGAAGGTAGATGCAACACAATCATCTCAAGCAAAGTGTCTGCAGCATTAAGCCATTTCGACATGACGGTTTTCACAAGCTGCTTTCCCTTTAGCTCTCTTTCGTCCGAAGTCAATGTTACCCCAACAGACGTGAGGAGTTTATCCATTTGTGCCGAGTCTCCCTCGATTATCGAAGTGTACATCTTTAGAATAGGCTCCATCACAAAGCTACAAAAAGCTCTTTTAAGAGGTTTCCCTTCATCATCCTCGGGGTTGACCGACCATTTTTGTTTAATAGGGTCGAAATAATTATCACCCCAAAGTTTTTCGACCATTTTGTCAGATGCTATGCCATATTTTTTCGCATAATGGCGAGCAAATTTCGATAGAGTAAAGGCCCAGCATTCCTTCCCAGAGCCAAAGGCAACATTTCCTTTCTGTGGATAGAGAAGCAGATCACCCATTTCAGGACGGTCGTAGCCTGAGACAATGACGTTCACTAAGTCGACTACCCGGACAAAGTTTTGATACATCTCTTCAGCTCCTACCTTCAACTCGGCAATCTGTCTGTCTATCTTATTCACCATGAGGATAGGGCGAATCATTTCGACCATAGCTTGCCGAAGGACAGTGCCCGTCTGTACGCAGACTCCTTCAACACAGTCGACTACAACGAGAGCTCCGTCTGTTACTCTCAACGCGGCTGTCACTTCAGAAGAAAAGTCTACGTGTCCAGGAGAGTCGATCAGATTTATAAGATAAGGAGATGCTTTGCCGCTTTCATCGACGTCACATTCGTAATACATAGAGATTCCTGTAGATTTGATAGTAATGCCTTTTTCTTTCTCTAGCTCGAGAGTATCGAGCTCTCTAGCTTCTCCAGCGTTGGTTGTGGAGATTATCCCTGCTTTTGCGATAAGAGAGTCAGATAAGGTCGATTTTCCATGATCAACATGTGCGATAACAGAGATATTCCTGATGTTATCAGGCTTGCCCATGATTTCTCGAACTTGTTCAATAGTGAAGTTTACCATTGTTCGCTTTGATAATTTAATGGATATCTTTTTAACACAATCAAGATCGGATTCGATTTATTTATTTCTGATATATCGAATTTAATTTAAACAAAGTTATCCGATTTAATTAACTCAAGAAATCGGTTTTAAATCGTTAATCACTCAAAATACTTGCTGAATTTCCTTGCGGCAAATATTTTTTTTATCGAGTGCTTGCAAACGAAGATTGATTCTATCATTTATTGTCAGATCCATGAGTAATGTATGTCATAAACGATTTATAATTTAAGGGTCTCAATCTCTCATTACTTTGGGATTCTCTATATATCTCTATCAGTCTTCGCGTTTCAGTAGTTATCTCATAGCTTTTCAATCAGATCGACTCCAACCATATTAAAAACTAATGTTTGCGAATTTTTTTTTTTTGCGAAAAAGAAAACTTCTTTTTGAATATACATTCTACTCGAAGGAGATCAAATTTCCAATAACTAAATTTACAAATGCATCCGTTCCTAAATGCTGAGAGTAAATTGACTTAAATGAGCTGCATTTCCATAAGTCTTGTAAAGACTCACAGTTTTTCTCAGCAGCACCTCCATATCGATGCTCGTGTTTTTCTGCAACACTTGCATTATCACTGGGAAATCTTGCCCCATTATATTCTCTTTCGAGCACAGAAGCAATGCTAAACAGCAATAATTAATGAACTCATGGCGGTCTGGCACACACAAGAACGAGTCCCAAAGTCTCAATACGTCCACTAAAAGAAATTCTTGCGTTAGCATCAGCATAAGCCACCTCAGAGAATAAAATTGCGGGTTCACATTCTGCATGCGCAAATGCTCCCATAAAATCTGATCGACCTTCCTCAGCATGTTGTTTAGATTAGCAATCCTTGCCTTAATGCCCGTGTCGGTGTTATCTAATGATTTTACGAAGTTTTCCTTAGCTTCGCTCATTATGGTTGTAAAACAATAAAATGAATCCGCTTCCGCAAATCCTTTAAATAAAGGGTTCTCATCATTGTAAAAGCAGTAATAGATCGGCGCTAGCAACTCATTCATGCCTTGTACATATCTGACGCCTGGGTTAAGTTTTGCGTAGATGAAGAGAATACGTGTAAGCACGTCATGATGACGCTCGACTTCGTCCTTTTTTGCCTGCTTTGACAGAGTGTACAGAAGCTCGTTATTTGTACTTTGCGAAAAAAGACTGATCTCTCGACGAGTTCGCCGAGTATCCTTATCAATCTCATCCCATAGCTCTCTATCCTTAAAAAATGTGTTCCACTCGGAGTTTTTTGATGTACTTAAAGGATGATCCTCCATGCTGGAAGCGTCCAATGTAATAACTGCTTTCTTTGATGTTGTGGTAGTAGAGGTCGTGCTATTATTTAACTTAGATTCCTCTTTGCCAGTTGAAGAGTCCTTCTTCTCTGAACCATTTTTTTTCTGAGGATTGATTTTGAGGGCTTTGCTTTTGACGTAGTCAAAGACAAAATCATCGTAGTTTTTTCGGTTTTGCTTCAGCACAGAATCCCATTTCTCGCGTTCAGGAGGTAAATAGCCTAATAACAGCTTCCATAGGAGAGAGCGTAAGCCGTTCAAATCGTCAGGAATTCCAGTGAAGCAAGCCTTTTTGATTTTATCCATGTTGATGATTGGATTTGAAAGTTCTTTGAGAATTGCGTCGCATTTTTCTATGATTTTGGTAGAGGTTGTAGTTTTCTTTTCCAACTCGTTGGCGAGAGGGCTCAAATAAGGATCATTATCCATCGTATCCATGGTGTATCCTTCTTTTTTATCCTGCTTAGTCGGCTCCAAGATTCCTAACAGGGAGAAAAATTGAGAATGAAATTAAATAAATTCTAAATGATTCCTTTGCCACCTTGAACTTTAATTATTCGAGGTACAGAAATGACTGAAACCTTACACTGTGACAGAAAGCAAAAATTTTTATGAAAGATAGACCAAAGCGAAGAGTTGATTGTGCAGGTGACGCCAATAATTATATGCTTCTCAGCGAAACCTATAATCTATCCGTGATGATGACTTGTACTAATAAGATATAATCCACTAAGCTTGGTTTTGATAAAAGAATTGTTATATTCTAGGTTATAGGTTGCAATATCAGCGTTGAGAAGTGGGGCTCTACAAAGTAAAACGGGAAAAATTCGCCTTTTACAACGTGGGAAAATCTAATTCCTGAGAACATTTATTAATTACATTCACAACACACCAAACTTCGAAAGATACTATATTTTTTCCCCTGCTTTAGCAGTGGCATTCGACACCATTTAAGTTGAAATGTTCGTTGGAATTAATAAACATTACATTCATTAGCCGTTTTGTCTCAAGAGCTGACGTTTGTTCATTGAGAGGGACGTGGTCCTTCTAATTGAAACTTAGCAATTCTGATTCTTCGAATCATGAGAAAACGAGAGGCTTCGCATGTCAAAGAACATTTTTTCTGAAAAACTTTTGGCAATAATATCACAAATAAAACTGATATTAAAAAGACAGTTTTAAACTAATATAAGAATAAACCAAACATTCCGGATGAAAGAGTTCAAGGAAGAGTCAGAGAGCAGAACCTTGCAGGAATCTACCAAGGCGACATTTACTTCAGAACCATCAAAGCAACGCCAAACGACATCTGCGAACTATGAATACATTATCCCTGAAGCGCGCAAAATGATAAAACAGGTCTGACATTCCTTCCTTCATTGAACCTAAAGCCCAATTCAATCGCTTAGGGGAGCTATAAAAAAGCCTTCCGAATGCTCGATGAATATTTCACGAATTCAAAGAAGTTAGGAACGGTAACTCGTATCAAAATGTGCAGAAGAATCCTTGCAACTCTAGTGTCTATTTCCTACCGCTCACTCTCGAAGGGAGAGATTCAAAAACCTGAGAAATTTGTAAAGTTAATGGAAGTTGGAAACAATTATATGGAGCAGTGGCATCAAAATCTTCTGACTTTCAGCATTCGAACAAACACTAAATTCACGCATTTGCAAGGCGTCCTTGACGAGATCTCAGTTCAATCTGATAATGAGGATATTAACAAATCAATGTACTCTCGACAAAACAGCCGTAATTCGAGAGTCAACTCGCCAGCACCGTCTAGAACCCACGCAATTAAACATGATAGACAATCTGTGCTGCTTGGCCAGATAAGGACTCACGAAAAGAAGGATGCCTCAGATAATCTTGACTCGTCTTACACCGAGGTGGAACCCAATATCCAACTAGAAGACCTTTCCGCAAATGACCTCAACAGTGAACATTCTTTTCGTCTGAACATTTTCTCATTCGTTTCCTGCAAATATAGTCACCTTCCATCTAGATGAGTTTATCAATTACTATCTCTTGCATATTATGAACTGGGGGCTATTCCACAAAAAGATGAAGAATTGGAACATGTCTTACAGATATTTCCACATGTGCTTCCAAATTACACGAAAACTGGAATTTTCAGTCAACCCAAATGTATTGTACACTTGTGCAAGAGTGAGAATTCCACTTGCCTCAATGTATATGGAATATGAAAGGTATATTTCTAACAGTCGATGCTAATTTACTTATATCATTTTAATCATTATAGGTATAAAGACGCGCAGGATGTCCTCGAAGGAATACTTAGCATCCTTCAAGTGGAATTGACTCTCCGCTTTAACCGACACGAAGAGCTGAAGGACCAAGCAACATTCGCACCTCGAGTTAGAAAAGCTGTAATAATCATTAAGGTGACTGGCTTATACTGACTTGATATCAAGGCAAAACTAATGGCAATGGCGCTATTATTAAGTGGAAAAAATTACGAGTTACTTGACAACTACCCAAGGATCATAGAAAGCTATCGGTAACTATAGTTCGTTCTGATGAAGTTATTAAAAAGAAAAATAGGCTGGCATACTGGTTTTGCAAGAAATTTGTTTCCAGCGATGATGAACTCTACAAAATCGTGCAAAAAAGTTATTACAAAGCAAAAGAAGACGTAAATTTATGAATCTTTCAGAAAATTTGCTAATATTATGCGCATAATAACAGTACGGGAAACATCTTGAAGAAATCGGCGAGATGGAGCGCGCAGTTTTTGAGACTAAATTAGCTAAATCCAAGAAAAACGAGGTTCTTTCAGAGGAAACTGATCGCTTCAACAATCTACAAAAATTCCAAGAATCTCTGTATAAGAAATTTAATAATGAATCATTGAACAAAATGCGCATACCTCTTCCAATAAAAACAGGCGACCACTCTGAAACCACACTTGATGCATTTACGAAGACGCATACACATTTACATTCATCGAGTACTCAGCCAGATCTCAGAGCGTTTTCTACTGGAGAGACCACATCCTCTAATTTAAAGATAGCAAAAACCCAAACTAGACGTAAAAAGCATGAAGTCAGGAAATTCAACGTAAATGGATACACATGGACTCAGATTCCTTCCGATAAGTGGAGGCTTGCCGATAAGAAGGAATACGGTGATGAGACTAATCCAGAAGCGAAGATTGCTGAATTGCAGTTAAATGAGGACGAAGAGCGGCATTATATACAAAACCTGAATAGAAATATTAAAATCAAGCGACCAGTGTCCATGTCAAATGCTGGAACGAGGAGATTCACTCAAGACTTCACTGATATTGACACTTATTTAAAAAGAAAGGTAGAAGCGAAAATTGAGAATGATGAGCTTGCGAAAGAGAAACCCCTTGAATTCAAAAAGTACCTACTTTTTCAGTGCTTTCGTTGCTCACAAAATTTGTAATGTAGTATTGTCAAGAACTATGTGGGTTTCATACAAAGCGAGAAGTTTGACACTAAAGAGTTTAAATTCTGTGAAACGATGATTAATCTCAGGAGAAGAGAGAACCTTGGAGATGTTTTGGACACTGGCAAATATATTGCCCCTGTGACAGCGCGAAATCTCGAATCTGGACCTGAGTATCAGAAAGAAAAGAGAGATACCGAAACGATAGGATATGTAATTTCAGAGCTTCCAAAGATTAGTTGATCTCATCGAATATCTCATATTAGTTCGTTGATACGCAGACAAAAGTCGAGAATACCATTCAGAGTCGCATTAATGTCTCGAAAGGTACACTATTTTGTTTGAATCAGACTAATCTTATCGTCATTTAGCTCTCATAAAGCCGAAGTTAAGGAAACCTCAACCGCTCTCAGCTTTGTCGACTCCATTCCTTTCAGCAAGAAAGTTTATGGCCAGTCCTACTTATTCAGGCCTTCCGGAGAGCCCACTAAGGAAACCTACAGACTTTGACGCTGATGAAGATTCAAAACCTTCTGAAAAGCCAAAGCTGAATGAAATTTTGTTGAAGCACAGAAATGTGCTGAAACTAAAGACTGTGGCAAACGTTGTGAAGGAAAACGCAAGAAGAAATCAAAAAGAAGGCTTAGATCCGAAAAGCACGCGAGCCAACACAGAAAGAGGTGCAGATGAAGAATTAGAAGCTAAATTTAATGAGGATACCTGGCGAAGAATTAACTCAATGGTCAAAGATGTAAATTAAAATTTTTTGATGAATGCAAGAGCCTCACAACAAATTTTAGAGGCTCACCGGAATGATGGAAAATATTGAAAAAGACATTAAAACTGAGGAGAAGTTCGTCAATAGGCTGAAAAATAATCAGCCGCTCTTCCAAGAGAAGAAAAAGAAAGAGAAGTAAACCGTATCTCAGCAGCGGATCCAATTAAACTTTTCTGGTAGGTACTTGAAAAACTTGGATGATTTAGCAGGCTCGACGAGGTTGCTCTCGGTTAAGCGAGATGCATCTAAGAAGACGCTTGACTTTGCGGAACTTGTCCGAATTCAAGGGAGAATAAAAGCAGAAGAGAAGCGAAAAGAACGTGCAAACCGGCGAAAAACTATCTTCCCAGGTAAACTCGCGTTCACCCCTGAAATGGAATCTCCGATAGTTTCGATTTCGGTTTCAAAGCAAGAATAATATCAGGACTCATTTTTCGGGTTGCACATATGAAACCTCTACGAGCATCACAGCTAAGTGAACCAGGTGTATCTCAAAAGTTCACATATTATGGTGGGTTAGTTAGTATGAAAGTAAAAATCATTAAATTTTGTCAAGCATGCATCGTATTATACTCGATCATACTCAAACGTTGAAAATTGTGCCAATACTTTCGTTTCTTACAATAGGAACAGAGGATTATGCGTATTTCCGTTTGCATGTTGAACAATTCAATAATCTTGAGTAGACTCAGATCCATTGAGTCATAACTTCTTAGAAAAAGAGGCAATTATCTCACATATAAATGGACTTTTCTCATACATTGAGATTATTTCATTCCCAACGTCAACATCTAATTAGAAATGAAGGGGTTGAATGTGGTCCAGTCTAGCTGCGGGCAGTGTTGAACTGTTCGGGTTTTTAGCGCTTTCAAGGCTGTAATATCGGTTTAAATCTCAAAACTTTTTAGTTCGCTTTTTAGTAGCTGTCCGTTTTTTGCAGCCTAAGCTCTAAATTTATCTCCTCATGGAAATGGGCGCATTTCCATAAATACTAAGTTTAGTTTTTGTTTCTACTGCAGTCTGCCTGGAGAGAGCAACATAGAGTGAGCTAAATACTAGTCAATGAAGCATGCTTATGACATTGATGAAGAAGAATCCTTTTTAAGTTTCTAATAGGTCCTAAACAAAAAGGGCAAAGCGCATGCTATTTTGCAGAGTTGTTTTTTCAAAAAACGTTATGGCTTCAATTCTCCTTATGCAAGTAATTAAAGTCTTTTTTGGGTTTTCCGATTTATCATGTAATATTCTGGAGCAGAAATTTTTGAAATTGTTATTATCAGCAGAGAAAAGCTCTATTCTAAAATAAATAAACATAAATTTACTTGATCATGATGAAATTTAGAGTTTATGCAATTTTGATTTTCTTCCTGCTTTTAACTCAAATAAAAACCAAAACTCTAACCGTAGACTCCAAGCTTTCGATGCCATCTGGGTCTTCCTACCCGAGTCTCAAGCAGGCACTTACAGCTCTTTACGGAACAGATGGATTTCTTATTGATGTAAGCAATACCATTACGATCCTTCCAACAAAGACCCTGCAGTACTTCATGGATGTTCCTATGAATGGAACCATCACTGGTGCCGGATCAATAACAATAAAAGCTCAGAGCGTTCCGTCGGTAGTGACAAACATGGGTGTGTGCGATAATCAGCTTCCTCCTGTTAAAATCACAGGCACTTCAATTCTACAAGCTTACAATCTAGCCTCATTTTCAATTAATGGCATCAAACTGATATATAATAAGGCTAACTCCAACAATGAACTTGTTAACATCACAAATGTTACGTTCTCAAGCAGTTGTTTTGACAACTCTGAGCCTTTTGCTCTGGCGACGCCAGATGTGTTTACAATAAAAAATGTGACAAATTTCACGATGGCGAAAGGTATTTATTCGCTGGACGCATATAAGTCGCTTCGGATAACACAGTGTCAACAACTCACAATTAGCCAGCTCATTTTCGACCCATTTCCTTGGACAAGCCAACAAATCGTGCCAGCTTTCAACATCTCAAATGATGACGCTATCGTAAGTACAGAGGTCACAGTCTCCAATATTCAATTGAATGCACTTCCAAGCAATGCTATGATTCCCATGCCTCAACTAATCTGGGTTTCCAATGTTACTTCCGTTTTAATCTCATCTTTTGCAGTCACTTCTGTGAATCTAAATGTTCCTGGGGCTAATGGGCATCGAAACCTTATTTTTGTCGCTCAAGCTGACTCTCTCAGCATTAACAATTTTCAATTGAAAGGCATGACGGGCAATAAAAATATCCCTCTTTTCCAACGTTACATCATGGTTTCAGCAGTTCGAACTGTATCTCTTTCAAATTTCACCCTGGAGGGAAATCAACTAAGTTCAGGCGACACTGAAACAGCCTTTGTTTATATCTCTGATGATGTGGTAGTAGACAGCTATTATCCGATGCAAATTAATTTGACTCGATGGAAGATAAAAGCATGCAGCTTTGTTCAATCCTTTATGGTTGTGAACGTGAAGTTTAATCAGTTTGTTAATTTTGGTGGATTTGATTTGACTGATTTGGAGATGTCTGGACAAAATAGCAGGTTTGGCAGGCAAACAGCCTTTCTGGACTTTGACTGTCAACCCACTTTTGGGGGAACCACTGATACTCCAACAAAGTACATATATATGAAGGATATTACTCTCAATCAGACATCTTTTGAGAGTGCAGCATTTGTTGACCTGATGTATTATGCTTCAATCACCACTCCTTGTGTGGAAGTGATCCATTGCGAATTTTCAAACTCTTCTTTCAATGATATTAATGTTAACCAAGGTCGGATGATAGCAGCTGAAGGCATGCTTTTGGCACTCTCTCAAGTGAGCATTCGGAACAATCACATCATGAATCTCTCTAGTTTTATTTCGATTGAAAGAACCGCATCATCGTTACTAATCTCTAATGTAGTAATGAATTCAGGGTCCATATCAGCACAGTCACATTTCATTTACCAGAGATATCAAAGCAATAGAAATCAAGCAATAGAAATGTGCTTTCAGAATACTGAAGAATCTACTGTTTTCGCTGAGGTCATTCCAGTCGTGATGGAAAAAAGCGCTTTCAACGGTCTCGCACTCGACCAGGAATCTTACATCATGAGGAGTTCGCACTCCACGGTGCTAGTACATGAATGCAATTTTACAAATATTCAAATCAGCGATTCTCAATTGATTAATCTTGGAGGGCACTCGCTTTATTTAAACCCGGCTTCTTTTTTCGCAGACCCGACAGGAATTTTAAAAAATCAGGCGATTAGCTCGTTTGTGCTTTCATATTTTCCTTTTGCCGAAGACAGAGTATTTTCCAATCATCCAGACCTTGGAGCCTCCTATTGGCAAGCTAGAAATTCTATTATGGACCATTATCCAACCCAGGCAGTGAATTACCTCTCAATTCGAGACTGTTATTTTGAACATATCAAAATCACATCGGGAAGTAACACTTTCCTGAATTTCGCGAATGATGATGTTTTCAACTCATCTATTAGCTTGGAAAATAATCGCTTTCAGAACATCTCAAATACGCTAAATACGGAGACCTATCTGATAGCAGTAAATAATATCCCATTCAGCAGCTTCATCAATAATTCTGCAACTCAAATTACGACCCCCGGGTCTTTTCTCAGCTTAACTGCAGAAAAAATAGTCGAAATGAAACTGCTTTCTAATTCGATATCACTGACCCAGATATTGTCGTTTTATACGATAACAAGTAGCAACTGCTCTACAATTGTCATTGATGATAATCATGTCAACGAGATCCTTTCAAAACTCGATTTCATCAGTATTACTTGTGACACTTTTGATACCTATCTTGCTATCACCGGCAGCACCTTCGAAAAAATTGAACTAAGAAGCGACAATAATTATGTAACGGCTGTGAATTTTATATCATTTGTCGCACAGACGCCCACCTTTCTGACTCCTTCGATCGAATTTAGTAATAACACTCTGATGGAAATAAGTGTGCTGAACCCTGAAAGTCACATTCTCGGCGTTTATCCAATCTCAATGCTATTTCTCGTCTCGGCTGAGGCTTTGATGCAGTTCAGCAATAATTCTTTCAATTCTATTTTAATTTTACCTGCGGGCAATATCATGACAATTTCTGCAGAAACACTCAAGTTTTCTCAATCCAATTTTCGTTCTATCATATTTGAGAGCTCTAATGGAGGAATTTATGCAAACGTGAACAACGTGACCATTTCAAATTGCAATTTCAGTTCAATTAACTGTGCACGCTATGATTGTTCTGGAATATTCAAGCTTCAGGGGCCTATTTCTGATCTTGCACTGACAGTTGAAAGCAGCCTATTCGAATATAACATGGCCCCGGAGGGCACGATCGTGACCATCTCAAGTTCCAAAATCCAACTAAATATTGATTCAACAAACTTCACCAACAACAACGTCGCCGTAGGTGAGGGGCTTTTTACTTTTTTCAATCTCACAGAGTCAAATATTATTGTCAGCAACCTAACTGTAATTCAAACGCAGATCTGCTGCATGGTACCTTGGATATTCTTCTACTTCCAACAATCGAGGCCTTTTGTCTTCGTGCAAATTTCCGATGCAACTATGACCGTCAGTGGGAATACTACAGGCGCTCTCGTTCATTCTGTTGATGGTCACCCATTACATCTTTCGTTTTCGAATTTCAGTCTTCTCGGAACATTTCAAGATTCATCAAATGAGAATGAAAGCTCAGAAGTTTCTATTGACTATATGCAAGAACTAGCTCCTCGGGTAGGAATATTAGAAACAGACAATTTTGATGCGACTTTTACTCAACTGAAAATTCAAAACATGGCGTCAAATGCGCTTGGTTTAATCATAATCGATTGCAATAAGTTCATTGATTCATCAGCATTACGTTGGAATCTCCAAATATCGGACAGTGATATCCAAAATGTGAATCTGACTGAACCGATCATACTTATTCGATCTGATGGTTTGCTAGAAACCTCGCTTGACAACCTTACAATTTCACTTACTAATACAAATTTCACAAATATTCTTTCATATACTGCAGTCGGAAGCATCATTAGGTCAACAACTTCCTTGATTGGCAGCAGCCAACCAGATCAATTTTCGATCGTGATTGAAAATTGCATATTCAAGAATATCACCGGAACGAATGGTCTGATTTATGGTGGTATTGAATCAGACTGTAGATCGATAATATGGATTCATAACTCTATTTTTGAGAAGTTAGTTGTCACTGGAGTAGGATGTATCCTGCATGGGTCATATAATACGACGACAATAACATCATATCAGATTACATCCAGCTCCTTACCAACCATGCAAAATAGCAGTAGCAATGGGGCCACGCAAAACACGTCCAATGAATTCAGCTTTAAATTCACAAACAGCACATTCGAGGATCTCAGAAGCACAAGTGGTTCTTTGCTCTATTGGGAGAGCACAACTAATGCTATTTCAGTTTTAGCGGACAATAACACTTTCAGAAATATCATGAGCAGCGGAGATGGAGGGATAATTTATGCATCATATTTTCCAGACACTACATTGTATTTGTCTTCTAATGAATCAGTTGGAAATCAATTGCAGATAACACTTAGTTCGAATACAATGGAGTTTGTTACATCCAATCAGAGCGGAGGGGTCATCCGCATAAGTTCAGGATTTACAACGAATGGTCAGATTGGCCAAAGGCGATTGTTAGATAGCTCAATCCCTCAGATGGGAAATCTGACAATCGTTGACAGTGTCTTCAACAATATCTCGTCTTTGGGGGATGGCGGAATAATCTATGAGAGCACAGTCAATGACACGTTTGCCGTCGCAATAATATCCAATACTTTTGAGGATGTATCAGCTCAAGCTAGAGGTGGAGCATTCTTTTTTAGTCAGCCCATGGTCTCCATTGCGAATAATAGCTTCTCAAACATTTCGGCTAGCATATCTGGAAATATATTATACTCTATTTCAAATCAAATCAATATCACCAAAATCGCAGTTGAGAACGACTTCAGCAGTACCACCAGCCATAGCCAACTGCAATCCATTTTTTCTTACTCGCCTACTAATCTCAAAATAGAGATAATTCCTTTAAAAGAAAAAATAGGAAACGCACCTCAGGCTGAGTCTTCATCACTTGTCAGTAATCCAATATTTCCAAATTTTACTTCAGATTCCCTTCAGAGTTACCAAATCGATTTCACACTCGTTTACCAGCAGCCAGGGTCCGATCAGCAGCTCGTAGTCATTGATGAAACGCCAGCTAATGCATCGAATATCACTCTTAACTTCATCTCTCCCCGTGATCAAAGCGTACAGAGTATTGTAAGTAGCAACTGCAGTAATTCAGTGTGTCATGTACTTCCTGCGAGTATTATTCTCAAAGGTAACGCAGACGATGCGATCCTTGTGAATGCAACTTATGTATCTCAAGTTTTCACTCAATTCCAGCAGTTTTCTCTGAGACTTCGAGCATGCGTTGCTGGTGAAATTAATAATACAAACACTCAGGAATGTGTCTTGTGCCCTACAGGAACATATTCTTTGTATCCGAACGATAACAAATGCTTGGATTGTCCTCTCGGAGCTTATTGTTATGGGGGAGCTAATGTAACAATAGATGCAGGATACTATAGGAGCGCTTCAGAGCCATACTCTCTTCGTTTGTTTTCTTGCAACGACACCGAGGTAACAAGATGCTTGAATTATAATCTAACCGACAGCAGCGACGGTTGCAAGGCGCCGTTCTCAGGTCCAGCCTGTTATCAATGTGACCTCAGCAGTGGGTATCTCCCCGCGGGCAAACCAAACTCTTGCAACGAATGTCATGAGGGGGCTAAATTAGCATTTTATTCTATTGTAGTCTTCTTGGGTTCAATAGGTTACCAAATAATCATGATAGTGATGACTTACAGAGAAAATAGAGTCATCTATCATATTAAGTTACACGAAGAATACAAAGAAAGTGAGGTGAAGCCGGGCATGTTTATGGTCATTCTGACAACGTTTTTCCAATTATCATCGGTTGTAGCCAATTTCAACACTGGAACTCTCGAAACTATGTTTACGGCCTCTGACAACGCGGGTAACTCGAACAATCAGCTAGCCTTCCTACTCCAATGCTTTTTTATTCCGAATATGACCGACCCTTTCACAGGCCTGAAATTCCAAATTCTCTTCTACATATTTTCGCCCATTGCAAAGATATTGGTAGTTCTAATCATTGAGCTTGTGTTAAACGCATCCAAGAGAAAGAATCAGCAACATAAAAGAAAACAATCTCTTATACGAGTCGGGGCGGTAGCCGCCGTGCTAATTCTATCGGAGCAGCCCAGCATCATTGGAATCCTCTTTAAGTATCTGAAATGCGTTAAACTTGACCCCTTTATGGAAGACAGCTATATCACTGGGTTTCATAATATCTCTTGCGAAACAGAAGGTTACAGCTTCTTTTTGCGAGCAGTGGTCGTCCCTGGATTAGTATTTTGGGCCATAGTCGTGCCTTTCTTTATCTTCGCTATCTTGTTCAAAAACCGCAAGAATCTTTACGACTCAGAGCCTGTGAGAGTAATCCTTGGTAACTTTATTAACTGTTATCGCCAGGAGGCCTATTACTGGGGCGTACTTATCATAGCAGTCAAGATCTTGATCTACATTTGTAACTCAGTGATAAACTCTTCCAACGAGGTTAAAATTATGGTATACTTGCTCATTTTAAACGTTTACAGCTGGCTGCTGAGTTATAAAAAACCTTTTATAAACCAAGCATTGACTTTCTCTGACAGATATTGCTATCTCTCATGTATGACAATGATGATGCTCGTTCTATTGCAAAACTCTATTGCGAATAAAAACCAGTGGTTGGTTTGCGGAATTCTTATAGCTATTTGCTTTATTTTGGCCACTGTGAACGTTCTGCGATATGTGTTCGTCCTGCAGATCCAAACAGTAGTGAATATCATCAAGAATATCAGGATCAAATTAAAATCAAAGCAAATTTTGGAAGAAACCATGACGCAGTTGAGAGAATATCATAGATCAGCTCCGCACCATCACGACAGACATCATCGACGAGGAGCTATCAAGCTCGACCTGCCGATGAGGTATTTCTTCATCCATTTATTTGGCTTACTTCATGCTTCATAATCTATATTAGACTGAGAAACACCGTCGAAGTTGAAGAGGATGAAAAGAGAGCTATGCTTGAAGAAAAAGTTAAACGAGAAGGACCACAGAGGCCGACATTATATCAAAGACTTGTTAATCACTTGACGAGTTTTTCTCAATCTGATACGTTGTCTCTACAACAAATTAATTCAAGAAAGTCACCAGAACTGCCGAGCATCGCAGTATCAATATTTAGCTATTCTAACAACAAGATCGAGGATGCGATCCAAGAAGATGAAGCAGAAAGTCAGAAAACCAACCAATTCGAAGGTCGTGTAAGTGTTGGCGCGAGTATAAGAGACGGCCTTGATTCGAACAATGTATCATTCAGGAGTAATCAGCATTTTTCTGGAAGCGGGAGTCGACTTGACTCTTCCAATCACGTTCTCAGTCCGGGAGGGTTGGCTGGTATAAATTTGTCCTTGAATTATGTTGATGAGGTTAGTCCTTATACTCTGGGAATTGATAAGGATAAATTGTAAAGAGACTGGCCTTCCTCAGAACCTATATAAAACTTGTTAGAATGGTAGGTTCATAGTTTTTTAAATTTCTATATTGAAATAGAATAATTCTTGGTGTACTTGAGAACGTGGTGTACTTGAGATCGTATTGTACCTACGTCGCAATGAGTTTATAATTTTAAAACCAAGTTAATTTACAAGAAACTTTCGTTGAACAAAATGAAAAACTGTTTTTGTATTCCATAAATCAAAATATATTATTCAATATTGATCAAGATATGAAAATGATTCAGAGAACATGGATCACTTTATTTCTATTTCTCAATGATAAGAGGCTGATTTTATATCTAACAATCCACGAAGTTCAATATCAAAAGAAGTACTGATTTCACTATATGTATTTCCTTCAAGTTTATTCGGTCAATGATGTATAGATTCCTGCGAGTTATTTTCAAGAGTAAATCGTTAAATCTTGAATGAATTAAAATGATGGTTTGAACTTTTCATTTAGGTTTGTGAACTAAGTTAAGCTAACAGGGATTTTTTTCTTTCTTTCTCAAATATACTTTATGTGTTCATATTTGCTCAAGTAGTTCCTTCAATAACAAACTATGCAAAGAAATCAAGGCCAAATTATCCAAGTTAAATTTTCATTATTCATTGGCAGCAAAAAATGATGCAATTCTTCAGATAATGATGGCCTTCATATTCAGTCCTAAATTACCCGCAGCGGTTTCCCTTAATCAGTAAAATGCCACGTGCTCATCCATTGAAGGGATCTCCAGTAGCTCTTGGGGTGGTTTTGACCGTAGCAAAGGCCGGAGAAATGGAAGAAGGTAAGCATGATCAGCCCACAGACCACTCCAATCACAACATCATTCTTCAATATCTTGTATCTCATAGCAAGGATCTGATACAGTGAGGTAAACACCAAAGCGCTAAACAAATAAGAAGGCAGGTAATGGTGGAAATAAAGCGCTCTTCCCATGAAGAAGAATGGGAGATAATGCAAAAGATAGGCTAGAAGGAAAAATCCGCCTCTAGTCCAAAGGAAGTCACGCTGTTTGGGCGTTAAAAATTGTTTCTTGCGACGGTATGCGTAGAGATCAGCCAAAAGAAGGCCAATAAAGGTTGGAATAGAGAGGAGTGAGATGTACCAAGCAAAAGGATTCCCTAGCAAAAATACTTTTTCTCTGTCTGTTTTGTTGTGCCAAAAACTGATTCCACGAACCATCAATGGCCATTTGCTTGGAGGAGCGTTGTAAGGGCTATTATCGACTAACGCTGCGTTTTTCTCCAAAGCAACTTTGAACAGCTCCGTGAATTTCTGGAAAAATGGTGGCTGTGGTTTATCATCTTCAGTTTTATTGACTTTCTTCACCTTCTTCACTGGTTTTTTACCATCTCGTTCATCAAGCTCTTCCTTCGTCCAACCACCTTGAGGGATGGCTGAATCGATTGTCCATAGAGTTTGCTTATCCGAGACTCTAGCAGCGTTAATTTCCAGCTGTCTGTAACCCCACTCTGGAAGGAATTCGCTTGAGGTTAATAGATTGCAGTCCGTTTCGATATGATTCAGCATGAATACGCTAGTCTTACTTTGGAGCACTTTGCCTCCCTTCTTAATCTGAATTTGCCAAAGAGTTTCAGGGTATCTCTCGCTAGTTTCGTTATCAGCTTTCCATGCTGTGACCTCTTGATTCGTCATTGTCAAGGGAGACGCAACATCATGAGTCAACAGATATTTTCCAGTGGCAACGTGCAGTAATCTGACAGTATCTCCATCCATAATTGGAATGCGAGGATTGGCGATATAATCAATTGGAGGATCCGTAATTTCAGGCAAGATTCTCCAATCATTATGATTGTCTGGATGATGATAGCCTGTAACTTGTTGTCCTTGACTGCTAACCTTCCCATCATGGTATTTTAGTGGATAGGTATGTTTGTGAGAATGCAAGAAAGATTTTCGCGCCTCGTTCTTTATTTTAATTACAGAGCCATAATAAACGTTGTGTATTGATGCGGTGACGTTATTTCCTTTCAGGCTTGCCTGGAACTCACTGCTCATGAATTTGGCACCTTCACCGCTCTGGTTTGCCAATTCAAAATGCACCCAATAAGGAATGATGAAAACCACTATCGGGAGCACGATCAGGCACAGAATTCTCGCTAACCAATGTTTCAGAACTTGACCCTAATTCGATTAGAATGATAAAGTTAACAACCTCAGTAAAGAGATATTACATCGTTTCTTGTCTTTTTGACATTGCTGACGTCATACAAGTCACGAATTGTGCAGATGCCAATGGTCGCGGTTACGAAAAGCCCAATAAGTTTCACTCCTAATGTCAATCCAATGAAAATTCCAGTCGCTGCGAGCCAAGCCCACCATTTCTGCGAGAAAGGTTCCCGCGTGCATCCTCTGAATTTTACCCACGAGAAGAGAGCCATGATGATGAAGAATATCAGTTGGGCGTCCAAGAGAATAAATCTGCTCTGAGTTGTAAGTGCGTTGTCTAATTCACCCAAAAAAAAGTTTAAAGACTTAAATATGAACGTTCCTCTTACCGAATGCAATCATGCAGGCTCCAATGAGAGCTACAGGAAGAGAGAATTTCATTTCGATCAGCATCCAATAGATGGCAATCACAGTAAGTGTACCACATAGTGCAGATAATGATCTCATTTCGACGTAAGGGACTCCGGAATTAGCATAGGGATCCCCAATCTTCTCGAAATCAAAATTGCCATCATAGCCAAATATATATGCTACAGCAGCGAAAAGTAGCTTTCCCAGAGGTGGATGAACATCGAAGAAATATTCTCTTCTGATGTAATGTGAGGCAAACTTCCCAAAGTGAACTTCGTCAAAGCTAGTCAGTCATATTAAAAAAGAGAAATGGAGTATATTCTTACGCCACCTCGTTTGGATGGCTTATTCTGTAGAATTTTGTAGCAAATGCGAAGAAGCTAACTACGGACAACCAGATGTACGTCTGCGGAGTCCATTTAGCCTACGGAACAGTTAGCACTGGGCTTAGGATGAAAGGGGCTTACTTTTTTTGTTTCAGTGGCAGACATTTGATGATGATTGTTAATCGTATCTTTTCAACTGAGAATCTTTGTTTTTCTTTGGATGTTTGTTTTTTTATAAATTAATTAAAACAAAACAGAAATTCAAATCTTCGAAGGTTAAGACTGGTCGGAATAGGACTAATGAAGATAACAGTTTTTCAATTCAATATTAATTTTTAAAAAAGAACATTGAGTCAGGAAGTTAGCCATTAATTCCTGAATACTGTTCAGAAGCGAAACCCACTATTCTCAAATAATTCTGCTCTCAAGCCGTTTCAATTTTCAAAGGTTCGTAGTTTTTCACTAAAATTATGAAGACAAGAAAACTACCAGCAACAGTGTGTTTTCAGAAGAGATTTAATAGCTCTATAGGTTAGATGAAAAAATACTTCTCAAAAATGCCATGAACTAAACCATTTGAGTGATTCGAAATAGTCTTCGTTGTGAGAGGAGCCGTAAATGAGCGCTGAGAAGCGGAAGAAAGTCGCTATGATCAAGCTGCAAATCACACCGATCACTGCAGGGTTATTCAAAGCTTTGATACGAATAGCCGCGGTTTGGTACCATGTTACGAAAATGAGCGCGTTGAATAGGTAGCAAGGCAAATAATGATGGAAATATAGGACTCTTCCCATCATAAAGAACGGCAGGTAGTGTAATGCATAGCAGAGCAAGAAAAAGAGACCCTTAGGGTACATGAATTTCTTTTCTTCTTCACTCAAGAACGTCCTCCCACGAAGCTTGCAAATTTGATCTATCAACACCAAACTAATGAAAATAGGCAAGGTGAGAATCGAAATGAGCCAAGTGAACGGATTGCCAAGCAAATAGATTCTTCCGGTTTTGTCCTTTGAAGTCCAGAGGCTTATACCGCGGGTTAGGAATGGCCATTGACTTGGGGTGGTGAGGTATGGGCTCGAATCGACTAACTTTTCATTGACTTCAACAGAAACGCTTAGTAATTCGAACAACTTTTGCCAAAACGTCATTTTGACCTCAGTTGCTGGTACTGGGGGAACGGCCTCTGTTTTGTTTCCGATAGTCGTTCCATTAGTCGTGTTTGTATCGTTTGTGTCGTCCGCGAGGACTTCATCGATTGTCCACCAGGTTCGTTTATCATCTACTCGTCCTGAGTTGATTTCTTTGTGATTAAATGCCCAGTCAGGAAGCTTCTCCTGGTAGTTTAATAAATTAGTTCGTGTGAGGTTGTGGTGCAATCTGAACACCGTGAGTTTGCTTTCGAGAATGTTGCCACCTTTCACGATATCGACTCTCCATAAAATGTTCGGATATTTTTCGTGGGTTTTATTGAAAGCAGCGATAGCTGAGACTTCCTGGTTCGTAATTGTTAACGGAGAGGCAACATCCTGGGTCATCAGGAACTTTTCAGTGTCCAAATGATACAATCGAACTAAATCACCGTTTTTCACGGGGATTTTAGGATTGCTTTTGTAATCAATTGGAGGGCTAGCAAGCGCAGGAAGGATCATCCAATCATTACCATCATTTTGTTCGGTAAAACCAGTGACTTGCTGACCTTTACTGCTGATTTTCCCGTCGTGGTGTTTCAAAGGATAAGTATGGTTGTGAGAATGCAGGTACGTGCCATCGAGATTGCTTTTAAGTGTGATGATGGAACCGTAATAAACCGGCGATCTAGCCTCGTTAATCTTGTTTCCGATCAATGTTGCTTGGAATTCGGTGCTCATATAGTGGTCGCCGCTACCACTGTGGTTGGCTACTTTGAAGTGTACCCAGTATGGGACAAGGAATACGATGATTGGAATGCCGATCAAACACACGATTCGCGCGAGCCAATGGAAAGCTACTGTAATCTATGATTTTGAGTTGGTTATTGATGAAAATTTAAAAAGGTTTACTTCTTTAGAGGTTTTTTTGAGGTCCATTACATCCCAAAGGTCAAGGATAGTGCATACACCTATTGCTGCAACAACAAAGAATCCAACGAGCTTCACTCCGAGAGTTAACCCGAGGCAGAATCCAGTTCCGGCGAGCCAAAACCACCATTGTAGAGAAAATGGCTTGTTGGTGTATGAGCGGAATTTCACCCAGCAGAAACAGGTCGCATATAAGCTGAGCGTCTAACAAAATGAACCTGCTTTGAGTAACGAGCGCGTTATCTAAAATCCGCAAGTTAACGATTTGAAAAAGCAATAAATATACCGAAAGCGATCATAAAAGCACCCAATACGGCCACAGGGAGCGAGAATCTCATTTCGATTAGCATTGCATAGACTAATGAGACAACAAGCGTTCCACATAACGCGGATACAGATCTCATGTCGACATAAGGCACTCGGCTCCCTTGATAACTCATGCCAATATTCTCAAAGCTGAACGAGCCGTCGTATCCAAAGAGATATCCCACTGCAGCGAAGAGAAGTTTGCCGAGAGGTGGATGAACATCAAAGAAATATTCTCGTTTTATGTAGGAAGAAGCAAACTTGCCAAAATGCACCTCGTCAAAACTGGAAAAGTAAAAAAATCAATGGCCACATAGAATTACTACGACTTACACTACTTCATTAGGTGTGCCCAGTCCATAGAATTTGGTAGCAAGTGAAATAAAGCTGACCACAATCAGTCCAATGAAACTCTGGGTATTCCATTTAGTTTCTGGATCTGTGGAATGAGATTCTTTGACTGGTTTAACTTTGTTCTGTTGTTGGGGACTGGTGGTCTTTTTGTCTTCCTTTTTAGGCGATTTCTTTGAAGCTTTATCTTTCTTAGGCTGATTTTCAGACTTTGGATCTGTCATAGATTTGTTCTGGCAAATTAGATTTATCTTTATTACAAAACGTGTTTGGATTTCTTCCGAAATTCGACCTCTGCAGATGAGTTTAAAATTTGTATCTTATTCAATACTGACGAATTAGTTCCAGATAAAAATTCTGAAAGCTCACTTATATATCTCAAAAATGTATTGCTCAGCAAGTAATTCTCACTGATCTTATTACAACGACTCTCACATCCATTTACACTGTAGTGCGTGTTGTTGATGTTGTGAAACTGCCAAAATTATTGAAGATTTTTTTTAAAAAAAACTCTAAGCTTAATTCATGAGGTAATACCGGCACTACAATTCTGATCTGAATATAATTTTATGATATTTCTATTTCTCTTCAAATGCAAAAATGCGCACGGATAGAATTATTACGTCTCAACTAAATCTTGCAAGAAACGACAATCAAGATGTATATGATGATAATCTTCTCTTTCTTTAATACATTTTTATTGACCTTTCAATGCCCAGATGATCATTTTACCAGCTCCACCTTTTGCGCCATTGCAAAGATTTCAAATATTCAGGCGTTTGTGGGGTTGCGTAGCTTAAGCAAGAGAATGCGGTCCAGAATGCGATGATCAAAAAGGCGATAACTCCGATGGTCACCTTAGAATTCAAAACTTTATACCTTATCGCAAGGACTTGATATAAGCTTGCAAACACCAGCGCGCTAAACAGATAGGAAGGAAGGTAATGATGGAAATACAGAATTCTTCCCATCACGAAGAATGGAAGGTAATGCAACACATAGCACAGCAAGAAATAGCAGCCTTTTTCGTAGAGGAAGTTTCTCTGCTGTTCATTTAAAAAGGGCACATTGCGACGTAAGCAGAAGACGTCACATATAAGCAGTCCGACGAAGGTCACAGTGGAAAAGAACGCGAGATACCAAGAGAATGGGTTTCCTAAGAGATACACCTTTTGGTCACCTTCTTTTGAACCCCAGAAAGGCTGACCATGAACAAGGAGAGGCCATTTAGCAGGAGTTGTTTCAGGTGGACCTTCTTCTATTAATCTATTGTTTGCTTCAACCTGAACGGCGAAATATTCAGCAAACTTTTTAAAGAAACCAGGCTTCTTCTGTTCAAGATACGCCACAGCCTTCTGTTTTTCTTCTTCGCTTTGTTCAGGCAAATAGTCAATTTCTTCATTAGCGTTTTCTTCTACTTCCTCTTCAGTCGTATGGATCATACCTTTTTTCATTTTCAGTAGATGTTGAGGTAGAGGTTGCTTCCATTTTTTGATGCTTCCTAGTGATGTGATCATATCCACTGTCCACACGGCACGGTTATCTTCGAGAATTCCCGCAGAAATTTCATTTTGTTTGTACCCCCAGTCTGGGAGTTTCGCATGAGCCGTTCGCAAGATGGTTCCGGTCGAAACGTGCCTAAGTTTAAAGAGAGAAATTTTGCTATACAACTCGTATTCTCCTTTGCTCATTTCGACTTTCCAAAGGGTATGAGGGTATTTCTCATCGTTCTCATCCTGAAGAGATGCCGCAGATACTTCTTGATTGGCAGCTGTGGCTGGAGAAGGAATATTATCGTATGAGATCAAGTATTTTCCGGTAATCACATGCTTCAGTCTAATGATATCACCATCCTTAACGATAACCCGGCTCTTGTTTTGGCCAGAAGTAGAGACATTTGCTTGGAAGTCAGTAGTAGAGTTCGCTTGAATAATAATCCAATCGTTATTTTCGTCAGGGTGATGGTAGCCAGTCACTTGTTGTCCTCCACTACTCATCCTGCCTCCACCATAACTCTCAGGATACAGGTGTTTGTGAGAATGCAAATAAGATTTCTCGGTTTTGCTCTTGAACTTGATCACAGAGTCAAAATAGACAGCGCGCGTTAAATTTGTGATGTTATTTCCCTTCAGAGTGTAGAGGAACTCTGTGCTCATGTGCTTATCGCCATCTCCACAACTGTTCAGAACTTTGAAATGGATCACATAACCAAAGAGGAAAACACAGATTGGGAGCACGATCAGGCATAACACTCGAGCAGCAATATGAAAGAGTGCGGTTTTCTATTATTAACAGAAGTAAGTTGTTAACCAATGAGACAAAAAGTAATCGAGTAATTTACAAGTTCTTTGGTTTTTTTCACATTCGTCACGTCCCATAAGTCGCGGATCGTACAGAGTCCGATCGCTGTTGTGATGAAAAACCCAATAAGCTTCACTCCGGTGGCCAGTCCAATAAAGGTTCCTGTAGATGCAAGCCATAACCACCAATATTTGGTAAATGGAGTTTTGTGGAATGCACGGAATTTCACCCAACTAAAGCAGGCCATCATGATGAAGAATATCAGAGGAAGGTCCAGAAGGATGTATCTGCTCTGTGTGGTAAAACCGTTGTCTTTAAGTGAAGCAATTTTAAAAAAGAGGAAGCGATGAAAGGAAATTACCAAATGCAAGCATGCAAGTACCAAGAAGCGCAATGGGTAACGAAAATTTCATCTCGATGAGTATCAAATAGACGATTATGACCAGTAAAGATCCACACAAGGCTGACAGTCCTCTCATATCGACATAGGGAGCTTCGGTCTCGAAATATCTGTCTCCGATATTATCGAAATGGAAAGATCCATCATAATTGAACAAATATCCAACGAGAGCAAAGAGCATTTTTCCGACTGGTGGATGGACGTCAAAATAGTTCTCACGTCTGATATAATAAGAAGCGAACTTTCCGAAATGAACTTCGTCGAAGCTTAGAAAGATTCTAATACATGTCGCAAAGAAGATGTCTTACACTACTTCGTTAGGTCTGTCCAATCTATAGAATCTGGTCGTGAAAGCGATGATGCAGACTAATAGCAAGCAGTTTTTTGTATAAAAATTCCACTTGGGAAGTGAAGCGACCTAAAAAAATTAGTCATCAGAGCAACCAATGAGAATTTACTGGTTTCTGAGGAACTTGGTCGTTACTTTGAATGCTTGCAGCATTGTTCCCAGCATCTGCGTCCGTAGTTGATGGTGTTGGTGTATTTTTGGTTGGAGTATCTTTTTTCATGTTATATTTTAGATAATTATTTAATTTGAGATCAGATTATTAGATACAACTTCCAAAGTTTAAATAACGATTGAACTTGTCTTCAAACTCCGACGATATTTTTAAAATATTGGTGATGTCGTGAAACTGACGAAATCAATGAAGTTTTTTTTATTTTTAATCCCTCAACATGGTTCATGAGGTAATACCGGCACTACAATTCTGATCTGAATTTAATTTTATGATATTTCTATTTCTCTTCAAATGCAAAAATACGCACGACTAGGATTATTACGTCTCAGTCAAATATTACAAGAAACAACAATCAAGATGTACTATGATGATATTCCTCTCTCTTTATTTAATACATTTTATTGATCTTTCAATCTCCAGGTGATCATTTTACCAGTTCCACCGTTCGCGCCATTGCAAAGATTTGAAATATTCAGGAGTTTGTGGGGTTGCGTAGCTTAAGCAAGAGAACGCGGTCCAGAATGCGATGATCAAAAAGGCGATAACTCCGATGGTCACCTTCGAATTCAAAACTTTATACCTTATCGCAAGGACTTGATATAAGCTTGCAAACACCAGCGCGCTAAACAGATAGGAAGGAAGGTAATGATGGAAATACAGAATTCTTCCCATCACGAAGAATGGAAGGTAATGCAACACATAGCACAGCAAGAAATAGCAGCCTTTTTCGTAGAGGAAGTTTCTCTGCTGTTCATTTAAAAAGGGCACATTGCGACGTAAGCAGAAGACGTCACATATAAGCAGTCCGACGAAGGTCACAGTGGAAAAGAACGCGAGATACCAAGAGAATGGGTTTCCTAAGAGATACACCTTTTGGTCACCTTCTTTTGAACCCCAGAAAGGCTGACCATGAACAAGGAGAGGCCATTTAGCAGGAGTTGTTTCAGGTGGACCTTCTTCTATTAATCTATTGTTTGCTTCAACCTGAACGGCGAAATATTCAGCAAACTTTTTAAAGAAACCAGGCTTCTTCTGTTCAAGATACGCCACAGCCTTCTGTTTTTCTTCTTCGCTTTGTTCAGGCAAATAGTCAATTTCTTCATTAGCGTTTTCTTCTACTTCCTCTTCAGTCGTATGGATCATACCTTTTTTCATTTTCAGTAGATGTTGAGGTAGAGGTTGCTTCCATTTTTTGATGCTTCCTAGTGATGTGATCATATCCACTGTCCACACGGCACGGTTATCTTCGAGAATTCCCGCAGAAATTTCATTTTGTTTGTACCCCCAGTCTGGGAGTTTCGCATGAGCCGTTCGCAAGATGGTTCCGGTCGAAACGTGCCTAAGTTTAAAGAGAGAAATTTTGCTATACAACTCGTATTCTCCTTTGCTCATTTCGACTTTCCAAAGGGTATGAGGGTATTTCTCATCGTTCTCATCCTGAAGAGATGCCGCAGATACTTCTTGATTGGCAGCTGTGGCTGGAGAAGGAATATTATCGTATGAGATCAAGTATTTTCCGGTAATCACATGCTTCAGTCTAATGATATCACCATCCTTAACGATAACCCGGCTCTTGTTTTGGCCAGAAGTAGAGACATTTGCTTGGAAGTCAGTAGTAGAGTTCGCTTGAATAATAATCCAATCGTTATTTTCGTCAGGGTGATGGTAGCCAGTCACTTGTTGTCCTCCACTACTCATCCTGCCTCCACCATAACTCTCAGGATACAGGTGTTTGTGAGAATGCAAATAAGATTTCTCGGTTTTGCTCTTGAACTTGATCACAGAGTCAAAATAGACAGCGCGCGTTAAATTTGTGATGTTATTTCCCTTCAGAGTGTAGAGGAACTCTGTGCTCATGTGCTTATCGCCATCTCCACAACTGTTCAGAACTTTGAAATGGATCACATAACCAAAGAGGAAAACACAGATTGGGAGCACGATCAGGCATAACACTCGAGCAGCAATATGAAAGAGTGCGGTTTTCTATTATTAACAGAAGTAAGTTGTTAACCAATGAGACAAAAAGTAATCGAGTAATTTACAAGTTCTTTGGTTTTTTTCACATTCGTCACGTCCCATAAGTCGCGGATCGTACAGAGTCCGATCGCTGTTGTGATGAAAAACCCAATAAGCTTCACTCCGGTGGCCAGTCCAATAAAGGTTCCTGTAGATGCAAGCCATAACCACCAATATTTGGTAAATGGAGTTTTGTGGAATGCACGGAATTTCACCCAACTAAAGCAGGCCATCATGATGAAGAATATCAGAGGAAGGTCCAGAAGGATGTATCTGCTCTGTGTGGTAAAACCGTTGTCTTTAAGTGAAGCAATTTTAAAAAAGAGGAAGCGATGAAAGGAAATTACCAAATGCAAGCATGCAAGTACCAAGAAGCGCAATGGGTAACGAAAATTTCATCTCGATGAGTATCAAATAGACGATTATGACCAGTAAAGATCCACACAAGGCTGACAGTCCTCTCATATCGACATAGGGAGCTTCGGTCTCGAAATATCTGTCTCCGATATTATCGAAATGGAAAGATCCATCATAATTGAACAAATATCCAACGAGAGCAAAGAGCATTTTTCCGACTGGTGGATGAACATCAAAATAGTTCTCACGTCTGATATAATAAGAAGCGAATTTTCCGAAATGAACCTCGTCGAAGCTTCAAAAGATTATAAGGCGTGTTGTAAAGAACATGGCTTACACTACTTCGTTAGGTCTGTCCAATCGATAGAATCTGGTCGTGAAAGCGATGATGCAGACTAATAACAAGCAGTTTTTTGTATAAAAATTCCACTTGGGGAGCGAAGCGACCTAACAAAATTAGTTATCATTGCAACCAATGAGAATTTACTGGTTTCTGAGGAACTTGCTCGTTGCTTTGAATGCTTGCAGCATTGTTCCCAGGATCTGCGCTCAAAGCTGATGATGTCGATGAGTTTTTGTTTGGAGTATCCTCTTTCATGTTATATTTTGGATGATTTAATTTGGATCAGTTTATTAGATACAACTTCCAAAGTTTAAATAACGATTGAATTTGTATTCAAACTCCCACGCTATTTTAAAAGCGTAACTTCATTAATTCTGATTTCATTGGTTTTACTTCATTAATTCTGATTGAATAATATTCATAATATGCTCAGTAAGGCGCAATATTGTGTTTTGAACGTTTTTGGCTAATCTCTAAAATGAATGCGACTATTCACCACAAAAATTAAGTATCTCAAAGTGCATAGAACATTTTTATTCAGGACAATATGTAATTTTTTCTATCCTTAACCGCATTCTTAGAAATGCCATTGTCGGTTGCCTTTAAGCGCTTTGAAATATTCCTCCGTCTGATGTGTTCCATAAGTCAAAGCCGAAAAATGGAAGAAGACTCCCACGATCAAACTGCATGCGACGCCAATAACAACTGGTTTGCTCAATATCGGGAATCTTACCGCCGCTACTTGATAGACAGTGACTAAGACCAGGATGCTAAACAAGTAGCAAGGCAGGTAGTCATGCAGGAACATGACCTTTCCCATACCCGCGAATAAAAAGTAATTAGACAAAAAGCAGCCCAAGAAGAAGATTCCTTTGGGATAAAGGAAGCTCTTTTCCTGAGGTGTCAAAAACTTACCTCCTCGGAGGTAAACAAACAGATCGATGCCTATCAACGCAACCAGAACAGGGAGCGAAAGGATAGCCAGGTACCAAATCAGCGGGTTGCAAATTAAGAAAACTCTTTCTGTTTTATCGGCAGAGCTCCAGTAATTGATTCCTTGATTGAGGAAAGGCCATTTGATAGGGGCTGCGAGATAAGGTGGCTTTTCCACAAGTTTCGATTTTCGGTCAAGTGGATTGGTTATCATTTCGTAAAACTTATCCCAAGAACCTAGTAAATTCTTATATTCGAAGTTTAGAGCAACATCTTCGTCAGTCGCTTCTCTTTCCGCAGAAATTCTTTCTATGAACCAGATGTGCTTAGGAGTGCTTTTTCCTCTTCCCGCGTTAATTTCTCGTTGTTTCCAAGCCCAATCTGGAAGAGCTTCTTTCTGATTCATTAAGGTGGTTTTACTGAGCTTATGGACTAACTCAAATTCGGAGACTGTGAGGAATAGATAGTCTGTCTTGATTTTGATTTCCCATAGTGTTTTAGAGTATTTATCATGGGTGGTAGTGTTAGCGTCAGTAGCTGTAACTTCTTGATTTGTCGTAGTGAGTGGGGAGGCTACGTCATGAGTCATCAAATATTTTCCGGTTGTTACATGTTTTAGTCGAATAATATCACCATTCTTAACAGGAATTCTTGGACCATTTTCATAGTCGATTGGAGGGTCTGTAATTTCAGGTAGAATGATCCAATCATTATTTTCGTCAGCATGCCCATATCCTGTAACCTGCTGTCCTTGACTGCTGACTTTTCCATCCGTATGTTTCAATGGATAAGTATGCTTGTGAGAATGAAGGAAAATCTTTTCTTCCTTATTTTGAATCTTGATAGTGGAACCATAAAAGATCGGTGCAGCTTTCTCTGTCACCTTGTTTCCTAACAACGTCGACTGAAACTCATTGCTCATGAGGTCATCTCCGGGTCCGCTTCTGTTGGCAATTTGCATATGAAGGAAAAAGGGAATGAGGAAGACAACGATCGGAACTATGATCAAACAGATGATTCGCGCGATCCAGTGATAGGCAACGTCTCTCTAAATATAAAGAATTTCACAATCCATTCAAATAATTATCATTTTTACGTGTTTTGGAGTCTTTTTGACACCAGACACATCCCATAAATCATAAACAGTGCAAAGCCCGATAATCGCTGTCACGAAAAATCCGATATACTTCACTCCCATAGCTGATCCAAGGCACACTCCAGTGGCCGAGAGCCAAAACCACCATCCCAGAGTAAATGGTGAGTTTGTGCGCGATCGGAACTTTGACCAGCAGAAGCAGGCCGTGATCATGAAGAACAAAAGCTGAGAATCAACTGAGATGAACCTGCTTGACGTAGTGAAACCGTTATCTAAACGAAAACACGATAAGAAAGGAAGAAGGAAATTGCTATCATTACCAAAAGCTACCATGCAGGCAGCAAGAACAGCAACAGAAACTGAGAATTTCATTTCTATTAATAACGAATAAACAACCACAACCATAAGTGCTCCGCATAATGCTGGAAAAGATCTGAGGCCGACGTATGGGACATTGGAATCTTCATAACTTAGTCCAGTTTTCGAGAAACTGAAAGATCCGTCATAGCCGAAGAACGATCCAACCGCTGCCAGTAGAAGCTTCCCCAGTGGAGGATGAATATCAAGAAAATACTCTCGTTTCATGTAATTTGAGATAAACTGTCCCAGATCAACTTCATTAAAACTATTGAACTGATGAGAGAGGACTCGACCGAGACTTACCTGGTCTCTGCGGGCTTGCTAATGCGATAAAACTTTGTCGCGATGCCAATTACGCCTACGATTAGCAGCCACAACAGACTTGTGCTGCTCCATTTGCTGACCGTCGCTTTCTAATTTGAATTTTACTACTTGAAGAGCAGAACTCTCTTACTTGTTTAACAACAGCGGGCTGGTCGTGTTCTACTTGAGGAGTGCTGTCGCTCACCTTCTTTCCTTCCTGCTGGTTAGCTTTTGGTCCTTCTGTTTTTTGTTTTGCCATAGTACCGGTCTAAAAGATTTTGTTATTGATTTTAAATCTAATGAATGCTGTACATATCCCAACGTGGAAAATGGAATTTTCTTTTGAAATTCATTGGGGATAAAAGGCATTTCTTTCAACGAATCAATGGATTTTCGATTTCTTAATGAATAGATTCTATTGTTTGTGACTATTATGTATAAATTAGGCCTACTATTTAAAACAACGCAACAGAAACAAAAATAAAACTTTTTTAATGTGCACATGAAGTAATAATATATCTTGATGATTTTTATACGAAAGATATTAAAAACTAAACTAACCATCCTCCTAAAATAATTTGTTCTTGAGCTTAAATTCGAACTGCTTCGACTTGCTGAGTCTATAAAAAACTTCTTTAGCCATACCGAAGATCGCTTCAAAGTCTTGGTCACTGAGGTATGCCTATTATAAATTCACAACAGAAAAATTATAAAATTAATGAAGTTTCAATTAGAGTCGTACCTCTTTACAAGAGATGTCTATGTCCGGTGGTAGCGGGCGAGTGATGAGCCTTTCATATGGATAGAAAACTTTTTGTTTA
>ENA-UOTX01000715-UOTX01000715.1-compost-metagenome-genome-assembly--contig:-NODE-715-length-32321-cov-11.452580_pt1 | contig 32321 bp, 19 predicted proteins | sample MGYA00238143_ERZ746982 | MGnify/ENA primary metagenome ERZ746982 (study PRJEB28758, sample SAMN06268862) | compost metagenome | isolation source: single cell | place: USA: California, Emeryville, Joint... | reverse complement strand
GTATTACAAAAATATCTCAATGAATGTAATGCTGAGTTGATCTTTTAAAATTTGGGAATTAAGCCCAAGAGTTATTTTTACATTGTTATTGGTTTCATATTTACCAGTATGAAATAAGGGGTGATTCATTCATTCATACGTCGAATTCTTTGTTTTTTTTTGTGAATAATCATAATCAAGGTATCACAGCTAGGACCCTGCCGATTTTAAATTAATCTTTCTCAGTTCTTATGATGTTAACGATTGAAAATAAATTAAGAGGCTTTTTTTTTTTGCAGGAGCGAATTGGTAACGTCTCTCGTTAGTTGAACTAGGCATTCACCGGTGCTATATATATAGGTAGGTACATACTAATAAATTATATTTTTACTACTTAAAGCCGTTTCAAATGGAAAAGCTACAGCTAAAAGAGCTCAAAACTAACGGTGTCTGATTATGTGCTCCTTAAAATTGAGTTTTTGTTGAAGACTACCACTCAGAACCAGCTCAGGTTTGTAGATATCGTATCCTAAATTCTTCAAGTCGTCATAGTTTCTATTATCATCCTCGTTCATAATAACGATAAGATCATCTTTAAACTCCTTTGGCTTGGAAGCCACAAGCGTTCCACCGGCACTCTCAACTACTAATTTCAAATCCTCGTAGCTTGGAACAACGGTTTTAGCCATCCATATTTTTCTATCTTGAAGGAAACCCGGTTGATTTCTTCTTGCTAATTCTAAGCTCCTTTGGAGCTTGTAATTCCATTTCTTCTCAGATCCTGAATCAGAGTAAGGATAGTCCTCTGTCGGCAGTATTCTTCCGTTATTCAAACTATCAATTACCCATTTGAAACTTACAATTTCTACTCCTTTGTTTAATGCGTATAAGAACTTTGCTGTTCTTTTGAATTGATCCATCACCAGTACATTGAAATTCTTTTCAATGTCATCAACGACTCTGACTCCAACAAGCAGGCCAAATTTCTTCTTAATCTCCTCTGTCTCAGCATTCTTTTCTAGCCCAGAAAACAATACTTGATATGAATTTCTCTTGAGAAGCACTTCCTCATCGGCAGCGGTAAAATGGGTTTTGGTGGTTACTTTCTGCGAAGATGCTTTCAGCTTTGGTTTTTCCTTCGTGTCTTTTGTACTGCTGGTAAGCTGCTGAGAGTAACGCGTTGTTGCCTTCGGAGCCTCTTTAGTTTCACCAGCGCTGCCTTTGACTTTCTTGCCTTTGGTGCTTTTCTTTTCCTCTTCCTCTACATCAACATTCTGTCGTCCTGTTTTTTTCGCGCTGCTGCTTCTTGACCCACGAGGACTTGGCAGAGGGGACGGCTCATCTGAATCGACGCTGAGGAGATGGCTTTTCTTCGAGTTCTTTAACGCGCTTTTCTTCGGTACTTCTTTTGACGCTGAAGCCTTAAGAAGCTCCTCCACTTGCGCTTTGCTTCCTCTCGAGGTCCTGGTCGCAGTCGCCACTTTCTCTTCTTCAACCACTTTTTTACCTTTTGTTGCAGTGACTCCTTTTTTCTTTTTGCTATCTTCCTGATCGCTTTCGGCATCATCGAACGCAAATGCTACTTTTTTCTTTGATGGCGTCTCTTCTCGACCAATGACTTTGCTAGCAGCTGTTGATTTAGTTTGTGCAGTTTTCTTGGGAGGCTCTTCTTCAATGTCCATATCTTTTTTAGACCTTCCTTTCTTAGTCTCTTCGACTTCTTTACCTTTTCTGGTATTTGCAACTTTCTTTTTCCCAGCTGTGGTTTTCACCTCTTCTTCTACCTCGGTATCAGAATCCTCATTATCTTTTCCTTTAGCAGTCGTTTTGGCTCCCGCTGCCTTGCCTTTGGGTTTGCGAGCGTTCTTCTCCTCTTCCTCAATCAGCATTAAAACCATTCTCAGCTCTTCTTCTTCGTTCCTTCTCTTCGCTTCCTCCTCTTCCTGCAAAAATCTCATGGTCATTTCTTCCGCTTCTTCCTCCTTTCTCTTTCTCTCAATTTCTTCTTCTCGCTTCTTTTTCGCAGATTCTTGTCTTTTGCGCTCTTCCATTTCCTTTTTCTTTTTGGCCTCTTCCTCTTTCTTCTTTTTCGCTGCAGCCTCTTCCTTCTTTCTCTTCGCCTCCTCCTCCTTTTCCCTCTTCTTTCTCTCTTCAACTTCTTTCTTTTTCCTTTTAGCTTCTTCCTCCTCTTCTTTTTTTCTGCGCGCCTCTTCTTCTTTCCTTTTCTTCTCTTCAGCCTTTTTCTTCTCTTCGGCTCGTTTTTTTTCTTCAGCTTCTTTTTTCTTCCTCGCTGCTTCTTCTTCTTTGCGTCTCTTTTCTGATTCTTCTCTCATTCGACGCTCTTGCTCGGCTTTCTTTCTTTGCTCTTCTTCCTCCTTTTGTCTTTTCTCTTCTTCTTTACGCTTCTTCTCTTCTTCTATGATCCTTTGCTTGGAGGTAAGCGCTTTCTCAGTAGTTCTCTTGCCTTGGCTGCTAAAAGGCTCAGTATTAGAATTTTCATTAGAGTTGGGTGCGCTCTTCTCTGGCGCAACTGTGAGCCCTTTTGGTTTGAATTTCTTTGTAAAACCCCCCGCAGCGCTTCCTTCATTTTCCAAGTCCATCTTATCGCCTTGATCACTTTTTCTATCATATTCCTCTTTTCCTACGAAACCGAAACCCTTTGTACCTAGCACACCACCGTTCTTACCAATTGGACTTCTCAGATAAGGGGAGGAAGGCGTTTCGTCTTCGTTTTTCTGCGTGGGAATAATCAAGGTTGGGACGATTTCTTCTTCAGCAGGTGGAGCCTTCTTCAATTGGAATTTTTTTATATGACCTGCTGACTCATTCGAAGCCTCATCTTCGATTGGCTGTGTCTTTATGTCGGTGATGCCGCCTTTTCCTTTGGTTAGTGGCTTCGGAATAATGATACTATGGTTAGAATTTTCATTTCCAGAGTCTTCTCTAGAGCCTGGACTCTTCTGATGAGGCATTTCGTATTTGACGTTTGCTAAATTTTTTCCCTTGGATCCGTTGTCTTTTTTCTCGTCTTCTGTCTTTGTGTTTCCATTGGTTTTAGAGTTATTAACAGAAGATTTGCTTGGTTTTTTCTTGAGCTTCTTCTCGTCTTCGGAGTCTGAACCAGACATATCTCCTCTACTCGACGCAGCAGCTTTAGTTACTTGGGATTGCTCTTCGCCTCCCTTCTGAGGGAGAGGCTTTTTGCTGTCTTTGAGTTGAAGAATAACCTTGTACTTTGAGATGTAAAATGGCACGTTTTCTTGAACATCGTATTCTTTATTTGGTGTACATTTTGTTTTTTCACCTGAAGAATTCAGCAGGAAACAGCCATGTTCAGAATTCATATCCTGAATCGTATATTCGCCGGTATTTAACAATACAATTTTGCAATGCTGAGGAGAAATTTGAGGGAAACTCAATTTTAAAGAACATGTTGCGGAAGATCCAATTATATTTTCTCCTTCGTTCAAGTAGAACGTGCCTTTGAGATTTGGGTTGGTCTCGGATAGGAATATGTAGAGAAGTGCAAAAGGCTTTTTGCTTGATTTCATCTTTGAAGGCAATGTGTTTATTGAAGAACTATTTTATAAATTTCAAGTCGTATCGTTTAAAGCTTTAAATAATTTTCGATCGAACCGGCAAAGTTTGAAAAGAGATTAAATTGGACGAGATAATAATACTATTTTAATCCTGCTAGTATTACTACCAATGTGAATCTGATATCAATTAGCGATGCTTCGCTGAGGCCAAACTTGATATGTTGTGATCTCACCAAACTGCGTAAATATGTATTATTAAGAGCATGTTAATTTAGGCGGGGTTTGAGCCAAAATCTTAGATAAACTCAATTAAAAATCGAAGCTAGATAAAATTCACCCAAGGTGCCTGATTCTCTGAAGAAAAAGTATTAATTCACAGGGATCATCGAAGAGGCTCACTCAGCAAGCTTGATTATTAAGCAAGAAAACATGCATTGCAGAATGAGAATCTGATTTTACGTTAGAAAGGCACTGAATTGAGCAGGGAGATCTCTGCTACTTCCGACAGTCGTGCGAGAATGTGTAAGAATGATGAGAATGATGCTATAATAAATCCTCTGGAAGCTATCGATGAAGTTGTGGGGTGCCCCTGATGTAAAAACTTGATTTGAAGCGAGAACAATATTTTTCAGCTCATAATGGATCAAATCATATTGGAGAATTAGCCTTGAGGAACATTTTCAAAGTTAATCATATATGCAAAAGTGCAAGATGTCAGATAACTACTCATCATATTCCCAAAGGTTTTCCAATGTATAGCGTAGTAATAGGTCTAATGAGTATGTGAATGTGAATTACTCTTTATGTAAATCGAAAAAGTTAATATGTTATGTTATATTTGTATGAGTTGAGAGCTTAGAATGTAAAACTGCCAAAGTGAGGTCGAATGGAGTTGTTCATAATGTTGCCGTTATTGCCACTAAATGTGGTCTTCACATATTTCATCTAACTGATACGGTGTTTCTTTACATACTCGCGTTTTCAATTGGCCTAAATTATCTCTGAAAACCCCTTTTCGGCTTTATAGCTAAAGATTAAATGCATCAGAATCTGTATTGCTCGTTTGAAAACTGATGAGCTCTCAGAACTTGATGTGAGTTTCAATCAGATTAATAAACAATTAATAAATGCGTCTGAGGAATGTCCAAAGGAAATAGCAACGTTACCTTGCAAGATAACTCAATTCCTCCTCCGCAGAGTCACTTCGGTTTGACAGAAGCCAGTGCTTCCCAGAAGACCTTGAATGGAAGCTCGAGCTCAAATTCATTAACTGTACCATCTAATTCATCAGAAATATTGATACCGGCCTTCGGGTAAGAAAAAAAAAGTCTTCCCACTAATCCACTAACTTTAACTCTTTGCTTAGTACATTTTATGGATTTGGTCCCAGCAGCCTCAAGTTTCTTCCTGCAAGCTACCCAAGTCACAAAGACAACTATTCGAAAATGTAATACCGAGACCATCAGACATGTGCAGCTACGCACATGCACCAAATATTAAAATCTATATAATCAACTCTACCCATTATCAGTAAAATACGTCGGAACCAGCTAATTTTTTTTTGGCTTTTAAGATTAGATGCATATCTTAAGATCTAATAATGCTCAATTACGTCCAACATTTCAAAAATGCCAATCCTTGGCGATCTATAAGAAAACAGTTTCGCTCCATAGCAATATACAATGCGCTTTTCATCAGGATAAGTTTCACTTATTTGAGTAATACAAAGAATCTTACACATAACTCTCCTTAATTAATTTTTTGATTTCGTAGTAATACCGTTCTTAGGACATTTTCTGTGATGTTAGACGGCTTTTCTAAATAAAGGAGCATCTACAATAAGAAATTGAGAAAATATCATTATTCAATAGATATTGAATAGAAATTAGATAATTTCTCGAGACATAAAATACATTCATTAATGGTCGGATTGATTATATCTAATTCAATGGCGGTTTTTTACATGTAGCAAAGATATATCCGCTAGTTGTTAATTTTGCCTACTCTCCTTTTATTATGTGCCCATTTGACTAATTTCTGACAATCCGAGAACCGAGTCTCCACGCTATCACAGCCGAGAGCAACTACAAGGTAAGGTTGATTCTCAATTTTTATATATCCCGTGAAACAAGGGCCTGCTGCAGTAGTTATTCCTGTTTTGACTCCCTCCCAACCCTCATCAAGCAATTTGTTTGTGTTTTCCCATATAACGTCTCTTTCAGAACTATCATATTGCTCGATAACACATTTATAATATTTTTGATTCACAATTTCTCGAAAATCGTCAAGTTTCATCGCTCTTGCTGCCAATTTCGCGATGTCTGCTGCTGTGGATTTATTGGCTGCACACGTTAAACCATGAGGATTCTCATAGCGCGTTCCTTGCATATTCAGCTCCTCTGCCAACTGATTCATAACGTCTAAAAAATATTTCACTCCGTTCTTTACTCTGGTGTCCGTCTTTATTTTTTGCTTATACTCCTCCGACTGCATGTAAATATATGTTCCAAACGATTCTGCTAAGCACATCGCTGCGTCATTTCCACTCGGAAGCATAAGACCGTGCATTAGGTCCCAAATCGTGAGCACGTCGCCATATTGAAGTCTTGCGGAGGTTCCTCCCATCGAGGCTGCAAGATGGCTAACTTGTAAGTACGTCGTTTTAGGGTCGATTTTATAGTCCCTTATGAGCTTGCACACTACGTAGCACGTCATTACTTTGGTTATACTTGCTACTTCTCGACGTAGGGTTTCTCTCTGGCCTGCTATGATTGAGCCTGTGGATCCATCGGCGACCACCCATGAAACCGCTGACACCCTTGGAGGCAGTAGCTTTTCTTTTGTAAAATATGAGATAAATGGACTGAATGCAAAAATTACCCTTCAGACTATTATATTCTTTGTCTACACTGATGAGATCATAGCTTAAAGCGCTATCTGCCTGACCCACAGAGATGGCCCCGTATTTTTGTCTTCCACGGTTCGGGTTCCTGATGTCCGGAGATAGGTTGTACTTACTATATTCTCTATTATAAAGAAGTTTCTTTACCTGATGCAACGAGGAAATATCTACCTGTCGCCAGGGTCTCTGCGCTTTCTAGAGTAATAGAAATACTCGCTCTCATCGTTTAGATTAGAGTTTGTGATATTTTCATCGTCTTCAGGGTCATCTAGGTAATTATTCCTAAAGTCAGACGTTTCGCTATTGCTCCGTGAAGGGTTGTTTATCATGCGGTTGTTGTTTGGTCTTGATGGTCTGATATAAGTTGAAGGTGGCTTTGAAACTACTTTTGGTAACTTGTAACCTCTTCTAATGTCTTTTAATATTCGTTCGATATCAAACGCGAGTGCGCGATGATCACGGTCATTGATCTTTGGAAGCCTGTAATCGTAACGGTCCATCGCTGCTGGACTTTTGTTGACTTATTGACTGATGCTTTGTCTAAATTATTAATAAAACCGTGCTGAAGCTGTGGTTTTATTGATATCTATATTTATAGACGTAGAAATAGACTCGAGTTGAATTAACTCTGACTACTTTTCGTGTCGACCCAGCTGTTTGTGGGTTTTCTTGGGAAAAGGATGTGGATGGTTTCAAATATACTAACCAAATCTGTTTGGTTAGATTTTGCGCTCAGTTTTTATCGAGTTCGTGGGACATTTATTTACAAACGACTCAACATAAATGAGATTCCAATAATGGGAGTCAGAATATGTTAGGACAGCAGCTAAGCTAACTGTAAAATGAGAAGTGATAGAACATCAAAAGGATTAGTTGAAATATTGAATGAGAACCTTTTGGGAAGATTCCTAAGGGAAAAAGACTATTCAAGTTATATGAGCATTTCTTGAAAAAAAGAGCCAAGGGCCATTCAATAGAAGTTATGTAATCATTTTAAAAAATTGCTTGTTGGAAAGAAGTCACTAATTCTGAAATACTATAGGTTACATTAATCAAATGTAAAAAGGTTTTCGAATTTAAAACTGGCTAACAAGTTTATTTTTCTTCCACTTGCCTACGATTGTTCTGCCATTTAGTCTTGAATATGAACCTTCTCCATCAACGGTATCCTCTACAAAGTGTCCAACATATTTATCTCCATTACTAATCGTAACCACTCCAAATCCTGTTTTCTTCCCCTCTTTAAAGTTACCCTCATACATCAGCCATCCCGATCTCAGCAACTCAAAATTCGTCCCATCAAATTCTTCACAAACCATTTGCTGAGCACAATTCACCAGAGTTCCCCTCCCATGGAATTTACCTCGATGCCAATCTCCTTCATACATTTTTCTATCTTTACCCGCCCACAATACACCAAAGCCTTCCATCAGGTCAGCTTCCCAATGCCCTTCATAAACATAGCCTTGCTTATAATAATAGGTGCCTTTCCCATGTCGCTTGCCCAAATATTTCTCCCCTTCATAGCGACTCCCATCCGGGTAATCTTCGCAGACTTGTTCGTATGTCTTTGGTTGCTTAATCGGTGATCTAAGAGATTGAGAACCTGCAGATGATTTGTAATAAAATCAAGCATTAAAGAGAGATTCAATCGTAATCTATTTCTACCTGCAGCTTTTTCCGAAGAACTAAATTCGACAGAAGAATGGTATCTCTTGTGACGCGAGATTGTTTCAAGCTGCTCTTTTTCAATATATAAGCAGTGAACACTCTCACTGTCGCCTATTTCTTCGTCCTTTGCCTTTTGTTGCAGCAAAAAAGACCTCTCAATTGCTCTGATATTCTCCTCAACCAAGTTTGTAGTTGACGGTTGCTTCTTAACGTTGCTGTGGTGCTTCTCGATGGCGACGCACCTTAAGGATTGATCAGCAGTTCCTGTTGCATCTTTTTTCAATGCGAGACTGCCTCTAGATTGGAGGATGGGATGATCAGGCAGACCATACTGATGGAGTGATTCAGTTCTGTCAACAACTACCGGATGAGAGCCCTTCCTTGTGTGATTGATGTATTCTAAGGATGGCGAATGAAACTCATCAACGGATTTATCTAGTAAGGAAACCTTTATTCAAAGAGGTAACAATTGAACTAGAGATACCTGAGTGTGACATTCTAACTGGAGAGCGAGTTTTCTGTTTGATGTATTCATACTGAGCGTTTAATAGCGATCTATCTATGCGATAATTTGAAATAGCTTTTGGACTGGCGTTAAGCACTTTTGTAACATCAGGAACTGTCACTTGGATTAATTTAAGCAATGTGCCAGACTTTGTATTTTTACAAAATTCTTTAGAGTTATTGCTTTCAAGTTGTTGCTTAGAGTTCGAGGATTCAGTGCCAAATAGATTTCTCATAACATTCTTCGCGATTACTGGTTCAGTAGAGGGTGGATCATGCTTTGTCAGATCTAATTTTGCATATATTATTATTAGCTTGAGATAATTTTGACAATGTTTGCCTGAATCCAAGTATGCTGAAGAGCAATAGCTCTTGTAGCTTCCGATATGCTCAGACAACCTTCGGTACGCACCGATCCAATCTGGTTCTCGTAGGCTGGAGTTCAAATTTTCAGAAGTTGCTATATGGTCACTTGTGAATTCTCGTAGATTATCAGTCGAATTGCGAGGCTCTGGTGTTAAATTCGTCTTCTGAGGAGAGATCTCTGTGCTCTGATAGTTGATTTGCGAGGACAAAGATTGAGTTTTTTGCGGTCGATAGTCATAGTAATTGGGGTATTGGTGAGCTGAATATGTGTTTTGTATATTTATTGGGTCTGCTTTGACAGGTACACGGTTAGGCTTTTGATCTGAGGTACCAACGAAGATGCTTCCATCTATTATTATGTTGAAGAGTCAGAAATAAGCCAGATAGAAGCTCAAAAATCTGTACTTGGAAGAAACTTTATTGTGTAATTTTGATGATGGATAGTGTCTCTCTGAGTATCATGATAGCTATCTTCTCCAATGATCTGTGAATCTAGCAAATCCTTAACCGCTGAAACCATTAAACAATGAAAAACCTTGTGCGTCCAGGTTAGAATATGATACAGTTGTTCGTTTCGATTGAGGGGCACGTCCTGCGTTTTGAACTGAGGAATTGAGAGAATTGAAATTCGCTGTATTGATAGTGTCATTTTCTTCAATTTCATCAATTTCAACTCTGCGGTGTGACAAAGTTTCAACAGAATTCGATTGAATTAATCCTTGAGGTTTTTCGTGAGTGTTGCTGCTCGGTTCCAAGGTGCCTTCTGTAAACGAAGATAGAACATGAGTATGTTAGATTTCATATGAGAGATGGGATACTTAAATTTTCAGTTGCATCAGACTTCTCAGTAGAAGTTAGTTTGGTGTTTGAAGCTGAGTATTGGTTTGCGATAGGTTTTTCGGGTGATTGGTTGTAAACAGACACTCTTGTTATCATATTCTCCAATAAAAAAATTAGCACTCACTCAATTTTAAACTTGAACGCAATTGTTACGAATCATAATAAATGTTATTGCCACAGTCTCTTATTCCATATTCGATACAATGTTTATGAAGAGACCAAGAGGAATTATAAGTCACTCTAATTTGATTTCTTACTTTGCAATCGAATTCTTACCCATTCAATGCTATCATCATCATGATGATGCGATATCCGATGAAGAGAAAGGAGACCTTCAAACTCTCATGAAAACTGCTTTCTCTCTTCATTTTGCTACAATGATGACATCATTTGAGATTAAATCATTTCAGTTGATATCAAAGGAAAATCCTTTACAGGCGGACAAATTCAGTTTACAACTGCTTTAAATTTGAATTTGAGTATTTCAGTTCTGCGGAGAAAATAAATAGAAACTTTGTAAATAAAAACTGCTTTATCATCCACCTTTCGTACATCCAATGAAGACTAGAGATTTATGGAATCCTCCTGCTTTGAGTTCTAAGGACCTCAATAGCAATAGAAAGCAAACTGCGAATCTTAAGTCAAGCATTATCGGACAATCTCCACAGTCAAGGGTCGAATCTGGAAACTTCGCTAGTCTCAGCAAGAAAGAGATATCATCGAAAAAGGGTTCTTTTCTCGATAAAAGAGCCCAAGAGTCGAAGGAAAATATGCCACATTTGGCAAATCTACTTAACACCGAACTACAAATTACAAAAAAATCAGCTAAAAAAAAAATAGCGAAGCGCCGGGCTGCTGAAGATTCACAAGTGATATTCGAGGAGTTTAATGAGTCTCAGGAAGATGCAGTTTCCAACCACCGTTTTTCTGATATTTATAAACCGTCGAAATTTGTGACGACAGGAGAAGAGGAGCAAAATCGTCGTATCAGTATGCAGTTGGGTCTCATACAGCAGAATCCATTAGATGCTCTTCAATACACGCAGAACTTTTCAACCAAAACTGAACCTTCAGAGGATAAAAGTCCGTTGCATAAACGATTCACTAGTCTCGCAGTTTTCCCTCAAGATAGATTCCTTTCGCAGTCGCAAGTGACCAGCAGGAAAACACACATCGAGAAACAACCCGATATTCCCAACAAAGCCGTCTTTCGTATAGAAAGGGCTCAAACCGAAGAAGACGAATATCGTTCCTGCTATTGGAGGGAGAGCGATTCTTTCTGGAATTTCCAGCAACAATATAAAACCCAAAAATTCACCATCCAGCAAAAATTAGGTGATGATGGGGATTGCTGTGACATTAGTATCAGCCCGAAGCATACTAAATCTATTTCTAAGATCCAAGAAAATTCCGTATCTTCTGGCATTACACCATTTACGAATAGCAAACGATTTCCCTCATCATCAATAGGGAAAAAGACTCCGATCCAAAGTATACGAAGTCGCTATGCCATTGGCCTTGATTCGACGTTTCAACTCTCAAGTTCAATCTCCTCTGAGGAGTTTAAAAATGCCCATCATCCGAGTTCGATGATTGACCTCGTTAACAAACAAGGGATTTCACCGAAAGCATTCCCGACGAGTGGACGCATATTGAACTTGCGTCTACAAGAAAACCATGTTCTTTTACATAACAAGCCAGATTTCAATCAGATACAGATGCCTGAGTGCCGCTCAGTATCTACGCATATCACTAAGGGGGACGTGTCCTGCTTCCTTGGAGATGAATCCTTCGATTTCGTCGCAAACACACACCGCAACCATCAAGACGTTCAGGGCAATCTCATGAACAGCCACACTAATCACTCGAGTTTTTCCGCGTTGAGAGGTATAAACCTCAATTGCGAAGAGTCTATTGATCAGATAATGCCACAAGAGAGGTTGAGCAATATGAGTAGAAACCTGAAAAATAGCTCAGTGGCAAATTTCATTACTAAGATGAACTCCAGTGCCAACACCACTCAAACTACCGTTCCAACACAGCATAGGACCTTGGAGGAGCAGCTCGAAGACTTTAACAGAATTTGCAGCGAAATCGAAAACGAAACGGATATTTTTAGAGAGTGTCTAGACAGATCAGAGGAGTACGTCTTCGATCCTTTCTATTTCCACACCAAACAAAAGGAAATCAACCCCAAAATGCGCAGTGTGCTCATTGACTGGATGATGGAAGTTTCTGCAGAATTTTACCTCAAGCGAGATACTCTGTACCTGGCTCAATGCTACATTGATCTCTACCTTGCAAGCACAGTTGGGTGCAAAAAAAGCGAGCTGCAACTGGTCGGTGTCACTTGTCTGTTTATGGCATCGAAAATTGAAGTAAATTTCGATTCTTTTGTATCGGAAATCCTGATTTTATTACCAATAGGAAGTCATCCCTCGGAAAATCAAAGATTTTGCAAGGGCGACAGATGATGGATACACCATTTCGCAAATTATCGAAATGGAGCAGAGCATCTGCAAGGTAATAAAGGGAAAATATATTAATAAATTTAATTTCTTTTTTGGTTTGATACTAGGCTTTGAAATGGAGACTCAATCCTATCACTTTGAATTACTGGCTTAACTTCTACACTCATCAATGGGACAGATTCGTCGAGACATCCCCATTCGTGGACGAGATGAAAATGATCAGTCCGGAGAAGGATCTTATCAAGTTCAGAGAAATGAGCGAAAGCTCTTATTTCAAGTACCGTGAAATTGCCCAGATCGTGGACTTGGTGATCTTGAACGTTGATTTCCTTCAGCACGACCCTCAAGCTTTAATATTCGCAATAATGTACCTGATAATTGGCCGCGAAATAGGCCAGTTCACAGGAGAGGAAATCGTTATGGACATCCCCAATTCATCTGTCTTTTTGCTGGCAGATCGAGAAGGTTTCCATAAGGTCTTTGGAGCTTTCATCAGGCAGTATATTGATGCTGAATTGGCTGACTTGCTCGAGCTAATTCAGCGCGCGGCAGTATACTTCAATCTAACGATCGATTTCAATCTGCCTCTGGCAATAAGCAAGAATAAGGAAAAAGCAATGAAAGTAAGTATCTGTTATTAATCAGCTCTTAATCATGTATCTAGGAGAATTATGAAGAGCTGCTGACTTACCAAACACACAATCCGAAGAGTCTCGAAACAGTACGAGCCATCATGGCTGCAAATTAGCACATCCAATTTTTTTAATGTGTATACAGAGTATCTAAAAACGTGAGTCTTTTATTTTCAGCATTTTTCGATAATAGCATTATCTGTGATTTTACACTTTTTCATTATCCTGTATGTTGTTATTGTCTATTGATTAACTCTCAAATGTTAGATCAATTCACCATTATTATGTTGTTGTGGGTGGAGGTTTATTTTATTTTAGTTTTAGACACAGCGAAATTCGGTTAATCTTGACAAATAACCACAAACATTGGTCTTAATTGTGAAATTTCTTTTCGCTAACAACGAATACCTTCGCTCTCTGAAATATACCATTAGAACATAAAAATTACCTTGAAATGGTTGGTTCTACTACTCTAGCTGGCATTCTATATTTTATAGAATCCAATTTCTCAGCTAAATCAATCTCCTATCTATTCTTTAGTTTCTTCAATGGTGCTTTCTAATTTAGCTTTTCTCTCTTTGCGTTTTTCAGCAAAAAATTCGTCAATTCTCTGTTTCAGTTCAGGTTGAGGGATCAGCATCTCTTTGGTCAAATGCGATCGATTGAAAGGATCAGTTGGGTCACTCAGCAGATGCTTCATCACGGTCAAACGGTCCACAACAGTCTTTGATGACGGGAGCAGTACAGGATCTTTCATGATCTCATACGTCAACGGATCCATAAATTCATCAGGGATGTCAAGCTCTTTGATAAAATCATCGTCTGCGGCCTTTTGCGAGACCATTTCTTTCATTTTAGTCATCATTTCTTCGAATGCTTCCAATTTCTCGTCGAGCAAGTTTTCTCTTACCAAGATCTTCAAGGTCTTCTCAAATAATTTGATGTCGAAGCTTCTCTCATCCTCCACAACACTTTTCAAGAAACCCTCGCTCTTTCTCAGGTTCAAATACACGTTAATAACTCCTTTCAGGATGAATTTGGGGTTGAATCTCAGCTCCTTCATATTTTTCACCTTGAGACTCATCGAATTTTTGCCATTCAATTCGGCAAGGCAGTAATTGAGGTTATTGACCACTTTATCTTTAAGCTCCTCTGAGAGGAATGCTTGTTGGTTAATTGCGGTCAAACTCGCAAATAGCGCATAGTATTGGTTGAGCAAGGTCAAGAAGATCGTTGCTTCGTGTTTGGCCTTGTTATAGTTATCCATTCTCTGCTGTTTTTCATTGAGTGGGAGGTTTATGTACTCCTCTGTCTCTTCTTCATCCTGGAATTTCTTGATGGTTCTCAGTCTCGAAAGACTCTCATCAAGCAGATAAATCAAATCGTTCATTAACAAGTTAACAAACTGAAGGAACTCTTCAGGCAACTCTTTCGTCATCATGTCAATTCTCTCCATCAGCGCCTTGCTTCGCTCGCCTTGGTCGATCTCATAACCAGCAAGATTGTTGATAATCCTGCAGAAATGGTGTCTATAATTCAGTTTATCGTAAAACTGACTGCCTGCTCCAGTCTTCTCAACTTGAATAAACAGGATCATGAGGTTTCTCAGTAAGTATTTATCGTAGAATGCGTTGTTCTTGATGAGAAGAGGAAGTCTTTCATCTCTTCTGGTATCGCGTTGGTCTTTATCAATGGGAAGAAGGGCATCCATAAACACCTGGAACTTGGCTCTGATGTGAGGATTGTGCAGCCAGTCTTTCTCTCCAGCACAAACCAGCATAAAATCGAGTATTATTTCAAGCTCTAACGAGCATTTCATGAGCTGATCAGGTTTGACCTGAAGCGCAAGAAGCGAGTACTCGTAGAGCAGCTCACCATAGTTTTCAGGCACCGCTCCTGCTCGAGAGTCTATGCTCTCTAGAGCCGCCTTCGATTTTTTATGGTATTCGTCAAAGATTGTGAATGGCTCTTTAATATTGTTAATGTCGAGACCGAAAGTGGAGGCAATGTACAAGCAATCAGTCATGAGCAGACGGAAGAGCTGATCCCAGATGAAATTATCCATGAAATGTACATTACATGCGAAAACAGCAGCAAGTCCCTTTTTGAATGATTCCATGTCGTTTTGTTGACGGTCATTCTGAATTTTCTTGAGGAGCTCGAGGTAATTTTGGTACGCTTTTATCTGTATAACAAAAGCCTGGTTCGTTAAAAAGAATAATTCGGTAAGAAATTTAAATTTCTTAGGCTCTGTTTCAGGAAGGTCCACTTTGTTCTCCTTGCCATTCATAAGAGTTAAGCCTTTGAAGACTGCCCGTGCACTGAGATAGCTAGAATCAATCTGCTCGAGTCTTGCAGGAATATTATCCATCTTCTCGAGGAAAGACTTACAAAAGTAGAGCATTAGCAAGCCAAAGTTGCTCATAAACCCGTCAGTAGAGAGCATCATCATGTTCATTCCTGGGAATGATTTTTGTTTATTCAGGTTCAACTGGAGGACCAGACACATCCACTCACTGATTTTTCTTTTTCCCTCTTCATCCTTTCTGACAATGTGTTCAAGAATACCAAAAACAAGTTCAACGACGCTATGAACTTTTTCTCTAAGCATTCCGACTGAAGCTTCAGCAGCCTTGGGGTTGTAGGCGCCAAAGTAATTTCCGTAATTAGGAAAGTCGGCCGGCAAAGCGCTGATTCCCAAAGCGAAGCCCAAGATCGTTCCTTTCTGAATGAACATGCCACTCATCATAGGGCCGGTCTGTGGAGGAATGAACAGCGAATGGTTATAGAAAGTCTTCATAAAGATGCTTTTTGATTCGATTAGGAACTTCAAAGCCTCGAGCGCAGCCGTCGCTGCCTTGATGTTTTCAATCGTTGACGTAGAGCACGCCTTATACGCTCTCTTCATAACCGCGATCATTATAGCTTCGCCTTCTTCATCGCCGATGCTATCTAAGAAACTCCTCCAAAAGTTTTCATCGATTCCTTCCTGTAGCAAGTCATAAAAAGCATCCAATAGAGGAGAGCTCGTATCTCCGACGTTAGTCGGATTTTCAGGTGTGTCTAATATTGAAAAAGTCTCAGGTGACACTAACATGCTCGTGAAGTAAGACACTAAATTATCAAGGATAGACTTTTGGACCTCTGCTGTGAATCCTCCCTGTGGAATCTTGTTTGCTGCTCGTTGGTAAACCCCGAGGATATAGTATAGCTTTTCTTTATGTTCAGTGAAGTAAGAGCCTTTTTGACTCTGCAGCAGAATGAAAATCAAGTCGTCAAAGTTGTCTGGCGAGAATATCTGAGTCTTAGTCGAGGATGGATTGATGATTAACTTATAAGATGGGTTGGCCTGAAAAGTAGCAACATTCGAAGTACATTCGAGAATTTCTTCAATTATCTTGTTCAATACCTGCTCGGGAGTGAGAGTTTGTTTTTGTGGCTGAACAGTCGCTTTGTTCGAACTCACTTGTGCCGGTTTCTCCCTTGATTCAGTGGTGCTTTTAATTTTATCTTCCGTAATTACTTTTTCTTCCTTATCTTTCGGCTGAGAACCTGATTCCTTATCTTGAGCTGCAGATGTGTTGTTGGCGTCATGAGAGGCTGCTGTGTTCTGGGATGAGTCAACTTCTTCCGATTGAGTGTTTGAGGCTAATTTCTGAAGTCGAATTTTCCGAATTTCCTCAGGGTCCAACTCCTTTGATGACTTTTCAGTCTTCCCCTTTGGAGCTTCCTGCTGCTGAGCGTCTTTTTTCGGAGGTGAACTCTGCTGGGTTAGTTTCTCCGAAGTTTTATCTTCTGCCAGCTTCTTTTCTGTAGTGTGAGAAGCTGATTCCTGTGCGTTTTTTTCTTCCTCTGCCTCATTTTGTTGCTGTGCCAGTTTCTGCAATCGGATCTGCCGGATCTCCTCTGGCGTTAATTCTTTTTTAGGCGCTGCGTCCTGGTTTTGTTCCTTTGAATTGTTACCACCCATGGATTTTGGAATTCGATTAACAACAAATTATACAAGTGTTTCTAGATTATTCATTATCATAATCTGCGTGTCGCATGTTAGATTTATCTAATTCGAAGTCATGCAGAAAAACTTTGTTTGATTTTCTGAAAAATACATCGACCTTTGTTCAGCAACCAATGGACGGAGAACTAAAAAAAACTAAATACTGTGCAGCAAAAATTCTCAGCTCGCTCTATATTCCCATCGAATGTGAGATATTAACATAACCGGCGATAATTGCGAAGTAATTAAGAGATTGCTTGATTCATAAAATACTTAGGGGTATGCTATGATACCTATTCTTGAATATTGAGCATGGTCTTTGTATCTTAGAGTGCTTAGGATGGATGGAATTAAAGTAACTTTCTTCTGTAAAGCATCTGGCTGTCTTATGACAACTAGTTACAAGAAGGCTTAATTAACCTGAAGGATTATCTGAATCCAATGAAAGATGCACTATATAGCAAACGCTATTGAAAAAGAAATGAAATAAGCATTTTAAATTAATCATAAATTGCATCGCATCAGGGTTTTATTAACGTTGGCTTCGATTATTTTTTTATTGAGTTCGCTCAATATTTTGTTTCATTTTTTCTCTCTGCTCGCAGATATTGCATATCAACCATGGAGGAACTCTATCAGCTCATTACAGAAAGAATAAACGGGATCACTGATCTGCTGCAGAGATTCAGTTTATTGATGGATCAGTTAAATACTCAGCCAAGTTTAAGATTCACACCCCAGCATTTTAATGAACTGTCTTCATGCATCTCGAATTTAAAGAAAGCTGAGAAAATGCGGATTTTAAGAGAAAACGATTATCTCGAAGTTATTATGAACTTCAGGGCTCCTGATCTTTCTCAGAGGATGTGAGAAATCTTATCATGAAAAACCATATGACTTTGATTCTCTACTAATAGGCGATTTCAAAGCAAGTCTCAAGAAATTATTCTAGCATTGTTTCCAGATTTTCAGAAGGACGGAGAGAAAATTACAGGAGAAATGAAAGATATCACATTGCTATATCTAAAATTCTTTGAACATCTGAAATTGGACTCAAAAATTGACGAACTGCGAAAAATGTATTCAACTTCACAACTTATCAGTGTAAATAGAGCATTTCAAATCAATGTCGTTTATTATTGTATGAAATAGCTTCCGGTGCTATCGGTAATGGCAAAATGGCTCACTGAAATCTCGAGAAAACGCTATCAAGAAGTTATTATCGAAAAGTCAAGTTTATTGATGTCTCGCTTAGCAGGATCGGATGATCGGAATCAGACGCCGAATAAGCGAGTAGGTCATATAAAAAGTCTGAAAAATGGCATGAACTTGGATTCGACTCCGAACTATAAGGAACCTTTCGAAAATAAATCGCCAAAAATCGAGGATAAAGTCTCTGCTACTAAGCGTCTTCAGGCCAAGCTCAAAGAATTTAATGAAGATATCTGCAAGAATTATTTTCCGAGAGGATTTCCTGTTCAGAACGTAACAGCAAATATCGCTTTAAGGCAAATTTACCCACAATATGAAACCAGAATTGCTTCAAGAATAAAAAGCAGAAGGTAATTGAGAAAATAAGCATCATGCTTTTTTCTTATCCAATATTTTTCTTAGAGGATATCAAGAGAATATAAACCCAGAAACACCCGAAAAATCGAGGGAGAACTTATCATTCGTTTCAAGTTCCCAGAGAAACATGAAAAGTAGCACATCCAATCTCCAAGATCAGCCTAGAATGATAAACTCTCGATATATTTCAGCATTTCAGAAGGAGACTGAACCTCCTGAAGAAAGTCACAAACCCTCAAAATTCATAAGTTTACCTATAAGAGATCAGTTTCAAGGGAATTGCTTGGATGTAATCGCGGATTTAGATATCAATTTCTTCAGTTTTCCTTCATCTTACAATACAAGACTACACTCTGTCAGAAAATCAAGGGAGACGAAAATAGTTGATGTTGAAAAGAAGAAGGATCAACTTGTGCAGCATTATAAGGTTCTTTACAATCGAAATACCGAGATTGAAAGAAGCATCAACACATATAAAAGCCACCTTAAAGAAAGGAAAAAACTAAATTATGACCCTCTTCTTCTTCCAAATAGAGGAGAGGCTTATGTTGAAACAATTACAACTGCTTCAGTAAACATGAGACTATCTCACTTAGCTTCCCTTCAGATGAATTCAAGAAGTTTGGAACACAGTCTTCCGCATAATTCCAAGAAACCCGGGCAGATTCGAGTGAAAATACTTCCAAACTATACGCAACTTGATAATCGGAACTGTCTCAATCTCACCCTTGAACAATCTGTCTCCAAAACGGATGATGCCACAGCATCCATGGAACTTCCGGCACTGGATGAATTAAAGAAAAGTGTTATTCTCCCAAAAAATTTATACAGAAGCAGATCGGAATTGCGAAAAACATTTACAAGTATTTCATCCTTTCGCTTGAGAACTCCAACGAGAGGTGGGTCCAAGGAAAAAAGCACGGATTTCACTGAATTTCGGTTGAGAACAAGCGAAGACCAGGACCAATATGATTTAGATAAAAATGGATTGAGCAGAGATATTGGAAGAAACAGTGATCGCGTTCAAATGGTCTCAATTTTTTCTGTTCAAGGAGAAAAGAGAGCTTTAACTCCTGTGTTGAGCGGCATTAGCGGAATCAGTCTCCATCAAAAGCCACTTCCATTGCAACACTCTAATTCAGCAAAGGAAGAACTCCGCACCGGCGTGCCTGTTGCTGCTAACGTGAAAATCAGCAAATTGTCATGTTCTGAAGTAACGCCTAGCACGAGCGGTTACAAGACCGCTTATTTTCCGTATTTCGGAGGAGGAGGAATGAGACATTCTCGCAGTTGTATGAGGTCTAGCAATACGAGAAGTGTTGGGTCCTTGCACAAGAGTTTAGAAAATGGAGATATTTCATTAAAATTATCGAATCAAGAAAAAATAACTGATTTAGAGACATCTAATCAGCAGCTTTTGAATGAAAATAGACAGCCTATCGTTGCAACACATTCTGAAGAGAGCTTCAAAAATAATGGGCTCCAAAAAACGACTTCATTTCGAGTTCGAAGCGTAAAGCCTGAATTACGAGCATCGATTCTCGAGCACACTTAGTCGTAGAACAACCTTATTCCGATATCAGGGAAAAACATGCGACTACGCGAACCCTCAATCATTGCTGGGAATTAGTGCTGTTTTTGGTCTCTTATTAAATGAAATTATATGATTAAAATCTTAAGCGATTTACCATTCTAGTTGCTTGGATAAATGAGGTTAATAAAATACCTTGTTAATTAAAAGTCCTAACTATATATTGTTGCTTTCATCATTGACGCTGTGCATACTTTTTGTTGAAAGAATTTTCTAGAAACAAGAGCCACACTCATACATCCTGTCCTGGCCAGTGCTACGGTTTGAAATTAATAACGCCAACTTTATCACCACCAAAAAGAATTACCTTCAAAATTAATAAGAGGTTGGTATGATATACAATTAACTTGATTTAGTTGAAAATCAGAAATTATTTTGTTTTTCTTTATTACAGCGTGAAGCACAATGAAACCAAACTCAAACTTCCTTCTCGAGATGAAATCTACCAACCAAAGAGACAGAGCTTTGGCGAAAATCAAAGAGGAAAAGGAGGAAAAAGCGAAGCAAAAAGTCACCGAGAAATACGCTCAGAAAATCGTGCATTCTCTTAAAAAATACACCAGAAAAGAAAAAGGGATAAGAGACTTGCTAAAATCGACCGAAACCAAGCTCGGTGATATCGAAAACCTTGCGAAGTTAATGGAGAAAAGAAACCAAGCATTTAAACTACCTTTCCAGCATGTTCTTAATCTCACAATGAGCTTGCATAAGGCTTTCATGCATTATTTTAAGAAAATGAGCTATCTTGCTGCTCGGTCAGGAAAGGGCAAGCAAAGTGTTCAGAAATTCAAGACTGAGTTCAAGCCATACCTGCTCTGCCTTGAGAAATTGCTGATTCAAGTGATGAAGTCCTGCGATGACCCTAACAGCGAAAATTTGTATAACTCCACCTTCAATTATGAGACAATGTTCGTCAAGGAGGACATTAAGACATGGCGAAGTGCTTTGAACTTCAAAAGGCTCTTCCTCATGACGTTTATGGCGCTTGAACTTGGAAATACTTATTCTGAGCTCTATTCTTCAAGTACGCAGAAAATCTGCTTGAAATTCCTTCTATTGTTCCTCTCGCCTGAAACCTACTTAAAATTCTCCAGCTGCAAGAGTGACCTTAATTTGAAGATTCTTTACAAGCTGCTTATCGAAACCTCTCTAGCTTATCCTCATATAGCGGAAAAATCAGTGCTATTGAAGTCTAAGACCATCTCCAAGCTATTAGGAGCTCTACTGAGGAGTCAGATTTCTTACAAGAAAGAGTTTTCTTACGATGAGATCATTTTCAATACCCTGGAAGTCTCGGTCAGTCTGTTTCATATTTACACCATCGCTAACTCCCACAAAAAATTGCCCAAAGTCCATGAGCAGGTCCAATATGACTATTACTTGCATTTCCAATCCGAGTTCCTACTAAACATTCTCAGCATCCCAAGAATCTCGAAATTTATCCTCTTGTATATGGGACGCACTCCAACTAACGTTAAATTCTCTGAAATGAAGATGCAGATTGAGTCGAAGTGCGAATATTCAGACATCCTGATCAATACACACTGGAAGGATATCTTCCAATCATTCCTTTACATTAATTTCAATGATCCTTTTAATCCCAACCTGAAAGAGCTCTTCGTGAATAGGTTCCAGGACAGTAAGAGCCTGTTTTATTTTTTGATCGGTAATACAGTTGACCTGCTCTTTGAAATTTTCATCCATCTCCCTGCCTCCGACCTCTTCTCGTTGTTGAGTGTATTGAACCTCAGTTTTTCATTCATCACTGGCGCATGGCTAGAAACGCTGTTTTTCACGGGGACAACAGACTTGGATTACCTTCTCCTCCGAAATCAGTTCGAGTGTCTGTTTGATCGCAATCACGTCACTCAACTGTTCCTCAGGATTGCTGATGTTAAGCCTTCCACTAAGGGCAAGCAGCCGTCGAATATGATGGAAGAAGAAATTAAAATTGACACCTCGTCTAAGGGCAAAAAAGGAGTCGTGAAGAAAGACATAATTGTCGTCTCAAAAGCAGAGTTTTCGGACGAGTTTCAGCCAAACCTCTTCTCATTGCTTTGTGAGTTTTACGCAAGTGTTCTGAGTGCGTGCTACCAAGGAGAACATACCCAGGCGCTGATATCAGGAGCAGTTAATTCTTTGGCTTTTGACTCCTCGTTTATTCGCAGACTGTGGCTATTCATTAAAATGTTCCAAGACATCGATGCGGTGAGTCTACACCATACGTACCTCATGGGCAAGCAGTCTTTACTCAGCTCGTTGGTGATCTTCAGCATGCTATACTACAACCACCTGTTGATCACAGACGCCGAAGATTTCGCCGTGAACAACGTCTTCTCCGGTGAAGAGATAAAATCAATGCTTAAACTACTGCTCAATATCATTATCGATCTTAACTGGAATATGGCGACAACTGTAAGCAACCGCACTGCGGCTTTCTTAGCCTACCAAGGAGCACGCTTGCTGAAGCAACTCTATGAATTTAATCAAGAGAAAGAGCTGCTTCCGAAGAAGCAATGGCTGCTTGAAGCCTCTAAAATCAAAGAAATTTTGAAGGAGGCAGCACTTGACAAGTCCAGAGGCGGCTATCTGGTTAAGCGGTTGCCATTCACCATTCCATTTGAAACTCGGCTTCAAATCTTCAAAAACCAAATTCAGTATGAGAAATCGCTTTATCCAGCAGCCTATCGAATTACTATTCGCAGAAATAATCTCTTTGAAGACGGTTTTAATGCTTTTAATGATAGTAAGATCAACCTAAAATCACGAATTCAAGTTGTGTTCGTTGATGAATTTGGCAACTACGAAGACGGTATCGACGGTGGAGGTCTCTTCAAAGAGTTTTTGACAGAGTTAAGCTCGCTGGTCTTCAACCCTGAATACGGGCTCTTTAAAGTGGCCGAAAAGGATGCGACTCTCTATCCGAATCCGGAATCCGCAACTTTCTATGGTCCAGACCATATCCCAGCATATTACTTCGTTGGTCTTGTGCTTGGGAGATCACTCTACGATAACATCCTCATCAGCTGTGAGTTCTCGCATTTCTTCTTAAGGACAATGCTGGGGAAGATGAACTACCTGAACGAACTGCAGAGTTTGGACCCTGATCTGTTCCATAACCTCAAATTCCTGAAAAACTACGAGGGTGATGTCAAGGACCTTTGTCTCACGTTCTCGGTATCTGACTCTGGAAATACAGGTAAGGAGATTGATTTAATTCCAAATGGGCGTGAGATTGCAGTCACGAATGAGAATAAATTCAAGTACATCTACTGCATGGCTAATCATAAACTCAACACTGAGATTAAGAATCAATGCAAAGCGTTCATGGCGGGATTGACGAAAGTGATCCCTCTGGAATGGATTCAGATATTTGACGAGAAAGAATTGCAAATCGCTATGTCGGGAACGAGACAGCCAATAGATGTTCAAGATCTCAAGAAACACACAGTCTATAAAGGGTATTTCTCGTGGGATGGCTACATCAAAGACTTTTGGAAGTTAGTGGAGAGCTTCAATGACACTGAAAAGGAATTGCTGATAAAATTCGTGACAAGTTGCTCTCGACCGCCGATCTTGGGGTTCGAGACGCTGAATCCTCCGTTTACGATTCAATGTGTTGATTCGGAGAAGGATACTAAATTGCCAACAGCATCAACATGCTTTAACACGCTTAAGCTGCCGAAGTATTCTAATGCGAAGAAACTTAAAGAAAAGCTACTCACAGCTATAACATCAGGCGCTGGTTTCCATCTTGCCTAAGTAGAACTGGATCTAATAATTAAGATAGCCTGCTTACTACTCAAATGCTAAGAACCGATTTATTATTTGTATTATCATCTATCTCAATAGGGTCTGGAGCAGGTGGCTTATGATAAGTGTAGGTCATCTAGTCCACCTTATTTTGATATTCATATCATCCAAACTGTTCGGTTAAATTCTTGATAATTGTTACTATGCCAGTGTTCGAATTGAAAAATTTCTCTGTACAAAAAAAGGAAGCGACTCAAAGAAACATACTAATTATATAGAGATTAAATTCTAAAGGGCAACCACTGTTAACGCTCGGCTTTTTTAGAAAATGAGAATGTGAACAAAAAGACACATCGTAACAATTGACTTTTCAGTCTTTTCACCCGCAAGACTGGATGACAGATTAATTTTATACGAGATTCAGAGATGGTTAGGAAAAAAATTCTTCTTATTGCTATTGTTTACCACTTTTTTGGAATCGATTTGAGGTATTTTTGATTCACATTGAGCCCATTCTCTAACAGAACTGTGCTCTATTTGCTGTATGGGCTTAAAGCCTGTTCTCCCGCGAACTGAAAAATAACGGCTTCAGTTCTTAATTGATATCAAAAAAAGATTCTAGACGCATCCCTTCTCTTTAAGAGCAACTACTATTCGCTAGGGAGAGCCTAAGTCTTGGCTAATCGTTTCTCAGCTGTGGTGCAATTCAAAGAACACATCTACAGCTCCCAATTCACTTTTTGGAGATTCTTTCAATTTCAAAACGCTATTAACTCGAGAAAAGCCTTAATCTAATTAGAATGGGTGCTACACTATTGTATTTAGGAGCATACTTTCCATTGATAAATTTTATTTGTTCTAATAATTGATTATTCCAACAAAATTCAAACTCAACCAATAACCTAAAATTAAACTCGTTTGCAATTGGAAAAATTTAAATCGAAGAAAGTACCCACCTAATTCTGTGAAACGCTCCTCCATTGTGAGCGAGTATTCATTGAGCTCCTTCTTCAACAGTCGGTTAATAGTTGGTTCAAAAGCGATAGTAACAAGATGTTTTCTCGACTACGTAGTCCATTCGAAATCTATTGTAACACTTTAAATGCAGGCGCAAATTAATTTTTCAGTAAATTATTTTTTGAAATAACCCTCAAAGAACAAAGTGGGTATTTGGCCCCACCTATGAGATTTTGTTCAGAACTGATCGCCTATAAATATCGAAGCAATTTTTTTCTTTTATAATTCAATCTAAAAAAGGTGGAAATCTTAGACAGAACTGCGACCAATTTCTGGTTGATGATCTGAGGGAGACAATCAAGCATTTCAGATGAGATATTATTGCTCAAACGGGTGTGAGAACAATTGACTTTATAAACGACACTGAGACACTTCTTGAGCTACTTGATACGCTTTTTTTAATTTATTATGGTGGGGTTAAGAACAGGATGTATTTGTTCAAAAGCAAATCTCCACTCTTTTTTTTTTCTTTCAAAGTGATGAATGCTCGCACTAGATAGTACCCAATTTATCGAAGATCAGATCATGCACAAAAATTTGTCACTGCTTCATAATGGGAGAAATCGAGCTCATTTACTCTATTATTTAGTTAGGAAAAGCTGCTGTGAACTTAGGTCATCTCAACACTTCGCTCTAATTTAGGAAAAGCAGATTTAGAGAACAACTCAGACTGCAACGAAGAAACCGAGAGTACCGACACACGAATTGACGATGAAGTTCTCCCGACAAGGAAAAACCACCAAAATCTATACATACAAGCTCTTTCTACCTCTCGACCCTTCAGGTCATTACCTGATTGTTAGAGAGCTAGATGAGCTTACAAAACGAAAGATCTTAATTGCTATTACCTCGAAAGCTTCAGTGAGCTGTCAGTACTGAAGTTACCAAATGATAACTTTGGGAAAGACACTCAAACTTATGAAATTATTCCCCCATCACATTGGTACTTTAACGAAACGATGTGGAAAAAATTTGCTTCGATAATAATATGACGAAGAAGTAAGCAGTTAACACGAAAGAAACTTCTCAATATTCACCCTGAGGAAATCATTTCTAACAAAATGGACGAACAGAAAGTGCATGCACAATTTTCTGTAATACGAAGAATTGATGAAATTTATCAAATTCATTTTATTTGAGGTCCATTTTCATTGTGCTCAAATTAATTTCAACTCGATTTGACTTGAATTGTTTAATTTTACTCGTAAATTTGTTGCATTTTAAATTTTTCGTTGTTGCATGCGGAAATCTAAGCTCTTAACTATGAGCAACTTCTAGCAGGATTAATCATGTAAATTCTGTATTAATGAATCACTACTCCAACAAATTAATGAAAGTTTTGCTCAGCATCATTATATTGATCAGCAATTTTCAATCTTTTGAGGACTTAATTTCTTATCCATTTTCCGAATTATTTGCCGACTTCATTTCGTCATGTACCTCACATCGTTCACCAAGAAAACCAAATACATCAGAACGAACCACTTACAAAAGATAAACCTTGCACCCACAGGCAAAAACCCCTGCAGTGAGGGTGAAAGACTCTCAATTAATTGGCTAGATCGAATCTGAGCTGGTGCAAATTTTTTCCTTTTCTAAATGGATAGTTAATTAATGAAATAAACTAATAGGGTTCAAAAAGTTTATTTACACGCATGCATAGTAACACTAAGAACAGTAAGAGTTTGGAACCATCACAGACCAATCGAAAGCGATCAAATTCCCAAATCGCCTCCAAGGAGGATCTCTTAGATGCTGGGTCCCTCACTGCCACTCACTCCCATCCCAAAAGTAAGACGATGGCAAGCTATTTTTGTCATTCCAATAAATATCGTAGTTGTACATGAGGACCAGAAACACCAGGAAGAGGACTCGAAAACCAGCGGCAACGATACCTCAAACGAATCTGGGTCAGAGATTTCTGGAATAACCGATGGTAAGCGCCTAGCTAGCTATTTTGGTTCCTTTATATGCGAATTCTGAGACTTTGCATTTTATCGCATATTATTAAAATTCCTAGTAGCTAATTCCTTAATTTTCGAAAATTAGAAAAAGATAGCCATTTGAGTCATGACAAAGCCGCACATGAATCGGAAGGTCATTCTCCTCGTGAATTACCTCAAGAGGAAGACGAGGAAGTTAAAATGTTTTTAAAGAACAGAGATAAATATCCGTTTGTGCGACCTATTCTCTTCAAAGCTGACATAGATAGTACAAAAATTAAAATAATAATGCCGATTGACCCTTCATATAGAGTGCGAGAGGATCGATTATAGTTATATTCGCATTCCGGAATTCTACAGTACAGGAACAATGAATCCACAATACAGAAATGATCCGACTAAGGTTAATCAAGACTACATGGGAGTCCCTCCTGAGTGCTCTGAATTCTATCGCGGAGAGAGATCATCATTTTTTCAAAACCAGTTTGACTCGATGCTGATGAGTATGGAGGACCAGAGATATGAATTGAGCACAAGTTTTTTAATAAAAAAGGACACTCTGAACCAGCTCGAAACGATTAAAGCTACGGAGAATGAAGAGAAACAAGTGGAGATGTTAGTTAAAATGATGGCGAAGAATGTAAGTGCCTCTACTATTAAGCTTTCTCATCAGATCGCTAAAAGGAATACCTAAAAGACAAGTTTGTAAAAGACCCGCAAAACGAATTCGTTGAGAGAGTGAATAATCTCATCAATAATATCAAGTTAGATGTAAGCGATACGAATAGCTGTGGATTTAACATTATTGGGCTGTTTTAGGTTTCTCAGCTCCGCAAAAAGCAGGAAGCTTTTAACAAAAAAATAAAGAAAAAATGGGCGATTTGTCAGCAATTATCACTAAAATACGAAGAGATGTTTGAAGCTCATGTAGATCGAGCCAAAATCTCGAATAAAGGTGAGAGGTAGTTGATTGAGTCATCTAAATGATTTCACATAATAGCAATAAAACAGGGTACCAGAGAAATTTATTCTAAGATGCAAGAGCTTCTCCTCGAGCAAGATTTTTCTCTACTCAAGAGTAAGCTCGTCCTGCATTATAAAACGATCAAACAGGACACCATGGACAAACTATTTGATAGCTAGTATCAACTTCTTTTCATCATTAGATGCCTAATGATACTCTTTTGTGTGTGTGTCAAGCATGTTGAATCCACAGCGAGTCTTGCCAATAATTGTAAAAGATATGAAAGACGCTGAAGTTTTTTCACGGTGCTATCATATCGTTAAGACTTTGATAGCCTCCATCGTGGAATGCGAGCAAGTCAGTAATTATTCCTAATTCTTAGCTCAAGGATTCAATATAGGAAGGGTCAACCGAGTTGTTCGAGTCAGTAATGAAGCAGATATTTGACCTTGGTCATGTGACTCTCCCTGAGGGCTCCTATTCGACTATAGAATCATCGCGCTTCAATCAATACGTTAATAAAATAGTTTCTTTGAAGGAGGTGACTACCTTGAATGAAGCTTTCGCAAATATCAGTATCGAAGGATACATGCTGGAATCAAGTCCACCTTACCAGCCCAGGAAAAACGTGGCAGAATTTTTCCTTCCTCAATTTTCATATACTCAGCAGCGGCTATTTTATGGAACAGATGCTCATCTTCAAATTGCAATGCTGTTCTATGAATTGTACAGCAGATTTTATCGCATAAAAGACTTCTCAGAAAAGAATCGATTTATCGAAGGCGAGCCAGTTGGGATTAATGAAAGCATAAATGAATTTTTTTATTCGTTGTTCGTCGATTACATGTTCGATCAAATCGATGATGCTACCTACACACTATGTGTGCTCAAGCTCTTTGGAATGGAAGGAGTTCCATTTCTTAACCTTAAGAAAATAGCATATAATGTAATTTCAATTTTTCAACGAGGCATCATGGTAATTGTGATATTTTAGATAGCGAAGAATGTCGTTGAAGTTGTAGAGGATGAAGATGCTTCGAAAATATTCGAAAGCATTAGAGAGATTACAAATCAAGCGTATTATACTGAAGAAATGGTGCTGAGCAAATTGAAAGAAATTTTACCTGAGTAATACGGCTTCGACAATGAATAATAATATGGCTTAATTAGATACGAGAAACTCTATCCGAAAAAAGACATTTTATTATACAGATTTTTATGGTCGATGGAGACCAGAGAGCTTTTTGTATCGGTGTTTAACAAGGGATTAGTGCCGAAAATCGACGAGATCATTGCTACTATTTCACAGGGAAGAGAGGTTCATTTTCCTGAAGAGCTCTCACGAATGTAAAATTTGAGCTTGATAGATTGGTTGATAACTTCTTTCTAGTCGAAGTGCCAATGACCAGTTCTATAGGATTTTGAGCACTCCAAGCTCAAACCTGTTTGATTTTACAGACTATCGAACTTCTTTTCAGGTAGCACATTTGTTATCTTCTGGTGTGTAATGAGAGAATTAATCTTGAAAAGGATAAAAAGATTGAAGAGCGACAGGATTTAAGCCCTATAGAAGGTCCACTAATGAAAAAGGTTCATTTCAGCTAAAAAGACTACCTGGAATTCGAGGCATTGTTAATTATTTAGCTTGAAAAAGCTTTGTGCTTTATTATGCTGAGTTTGCTTGCAGATAGGGTGTTTGTGGTGGTAATGCACATAAGTATAATAAACCACATTTTCTCTTTGAATCAAAACGAAAATATTCCTTAATAACCGTTTGAATTGGAATAGCCTTTAATTTTCTTATGTATATGTATATGACAGACAGGAGCAGGATAATTGATAATCTCGTTTGTAAGAAAAGTATAGCCCCTTAGGATCTAGCAATAAGTGAATAAGCAAGAAAATTCAAACAGAGATTTTAGCAACATTTCAAGCGAATTCTTTCCCTCTATGATATGCCAATTCATTTGCAAACAATTCAAATTAGACTAATCAAGTGAAAGTGAGACAACCCTTCTACAACGAGTTTTAATTGCGTTTATTTGTCGTTTTTGAAGCTGTTTCAACACTAAGAATTTTAAGTTTATCTCGAGCCCAATAAAAGAAGACTGGATTTTCAGATGACTCAGGGGCCAATTCAGCATATCCAAGAGGTAGCACTCCAGAAAAGATTCGGTAAACCTTCAGCATTGCTGTTTTATTCAAAAGTTTTTTTAGAGCAAAAGCATCACATTGAAACCGAAGGCAGACGTTGGATCATACTGTTCGGTTATTCTATATTGGCGTAATGATTGACCTTCAGGATAATTTGGTTTTAAATCTCATAAGTTTTTGCACTGCTATGGTTTGGGCGACTCAGTCACTCATCATCGATGACACCAAGCAATATTTTGGAATCGGAGAGACAGCATACTTACAATTCTTCAACGTTTTTCTCTACGGGAACTTGATCTCACTTATTCCGGTAGATTTTCCTCAGCAGTTTTTTGCTAACCCAATGTGCTTAGTTCTCATATTTCATGGCAGACCATTTTGCTGCTTGTTTGATAATTTCATCTGTAATGACAACTATTGGAGGAATTATGAGATATGTTGCTGGCACAAACTATGTAGTTGCGATTATCGGCCAATTTATTGTGGGTCTTTCCCAAGGAAGCGTCACAAGTGCACCTGCAGGTAATTCGCGTTCTTTCTTCATATATGAGGCTAAAGCGTTATAAATCTCCAAAAAGTTATTTCTGAGAGGTGGTTTGCATCACATGAAGGCAGCTGGGCTCTTCTCATTGGAACTTATAGCCTTTATCTCGGATGGATCTTTGGAAATATCTCACCGTGCATTTATATTGCTAAATACGTTGATATACCCGTAAAGAAAAATTACTTTGCTGTCAACCACTCATCTAACAAATATGCAACAGAAATACTTTGAGAGGATGTACTTCGACCAAATGATCATTTGTATCCTCCCAACGCTGATACTTGCGTTTTCCTTGAGGAACAAACCAACTCATTTTCCGAACGTTGGAGCTGTAATTAAGTTCTCCCGATTTCTTAAAGATGACAATGACTAGATGATTAAAGCAGATACACCTCAACAATCTCTTGGCAAATTGTTAAAAATCTTGCTCTCTAATGGAAGATTAATGAAAAATACAATGTGCATTGGATTTGGTAAATTCTTCAAGAATTATATTGACTATATTTTCACAATTCCTCAAGCCATTGGTTTCAGTTACACTGTAACTAGCGTCACTTCTGACATACTTGAGCCTCGAAACTATTCTACGGTACTCAGTGTCATTACAAGCAGACTAGCTAAAGCACTTCATATGAAATTAGACACAACTAAGCAACATCGCCACAGCCTTCTTAGTACCAGGCATACTTGCTGCTATAGCCGGGACTCTCTACCTCGAAATCAAACAAACTAAGAGCTATGACTTCATGCTCAAATTATTCTTCATCGCAGGCTTTGTGGGAACGGTAATCAACAGATCTTACATCGAGCCAAAATATAACATAATTGTTTGCTATTGGTTTAGCTAGGGCTTGCAATAGCTGGCGCTAATGCAGATTTCTGGCTGGTACTCCTCCTGAATGCTTGTGTTGGTATCGAAATGATCTCATTATTTAATGCCAATAATCTATTGAATAAAGGGTTGGGATATATCGCTTTTGTGCCATTTGCTTACGAATCTCTCATTGAAACCTCCTTCCCTCAGCCAGAAGGGCTTGTGCTTGCTCTTCCTCTCGTTGCCGCGCAAATTTTCAGTTATATTTTGAATCTACTTACAACAATGAGCGGTAAATTCCTTTCTCATAACATTGCTAATTGAGTTTCTTTTTCTTGCTAAGCTGTTGGGGAGCAAGGATATTGGGTATTAGCTGTATCCGCACTATTAGCTATGATATATATGCTTTTCGACTATAATACTGTTTTCAACAAATCTGAATCAGAACTAGAGCGAGAGAAGGAAGACGTATCCCCAGACGTTCAGCCTTTCCTCAAAATTGTTGAAGAAGCGGTCTAATAAGTTTATTGAATCATTTTATATAAATATGTTACAAATTAGTACATCATTTTTCTACGTTGATAAATATTTCATTCATCTCTCGTGAGAGAAATTAGGATATATTAAAGATCAAACCATTGGAAAAATGAGAACTAATTACTTTCTGAGGTTGAAGTCTGCATGGCTTTAACAGTGGTTTTTCAGCAATTTAAAGTTGAGTTTGATTGATGTTCAGAGTCTACTTTTTCCAAGCCTGTTTTCCTATGGAATGTGTCCATAAGTTTTCGTTTCTCAGTTCTCTCATTGTCAGATAGAAACTCCAACAATGATAGGAGCGCTCTTCTAAATTTAATTGTGGGCAAACACCCACATTCCTACTTTTATTTTGACAATTCATAAACAACTGCAAAATTAAATTGTGTATCAGTTTTCATGTCGTATAAGAAAGAAAAAAAGGAATTTAATGAAAACAGTAAAAAATGATTCCTCAATGGAATGAGAAATTCTGTTGAAATTAAACTCTGTGTTCTCAAGTACTAATAGCGGTTTTGAACCGAGGAACCCTTATCATTT